>Ga0129309_1001514_pt1 | contig 11357 bp, 13 predicted proteins | sample L1105metagenome_FD_94439 | JGI IMG/M metagenome (GOLD analysis project Ga0129309, IMG submission 94439) | Ring-tailed lemur group fecal microbial communities from Wisconsin, USA - L1105 metagenome | ecosystem: Host-associated > Mammals > Digestive system > Large intestine > Fecal | place: USA...
AGATCGTGGACGGCCGCCACCCGGTGGTGGAAAAGGTGCTGAAAGACGCCCTGTTCGTCCCCAACGACACCCGGATGGACGGCGGAGAGAACCTGCTGTCCATCATCACCGGCCCCAACATGGCGGGTAAATCCACCTATATGCGCCAGGTGGCGCTGATCTGCCTGATGGCGCAGGTCGGCTCCTTTGTCCCGGCGAAATCCGCCCGCCTGGGGGTGGTGGACCGGGTGTTCACCCGCATCGGCGCCAGCGACGACCTGGCCTCCGGCCAGTCCACCTTTATGGTGGAGATGACCGAGGTGGCCGCCCTGCTGAAAAACGCCACGAAAAAGTCCCTCCTCATCCTGGACGAGATCGGCCGGGGCACCAGCACCTACGACGGCATGGCAATCGCCCGGGCGGTGCTGGAGTACTGCGCCGACCAGAAGCGGCTAGGGTGCAAGACCCTCTTCGCCACTCACTACCATGAGCTCACCGCCCTGGAGGGCCAGATCCCCGGGGTGAAGAACTATAACATCGCCGCCAAAAAGCGGGGCTCCGATGTCATTTTCCTCCGAAAAATCGTCCGGGGCGGCGCGGACCAGAGCTACGGCATTGAAGTCGCCAAGCTGGCCGGGGTCCCCGACCGGGTGATCCGCCGGGCAAGGGCCATCCTGGAGGAGCTGGAGTGCGGCGAGGGCGCCGCGCCCGCGGGGGCCGCCGTTCCCGCGGCCGACGACCAGATCTCCCTCATGGACCTGGGGTCCCAGACGGTGCTGAAAAAGCTGCGCATGACCGACGTGAACGTCCTCTCCCCCATCGAGGCCCTGAACCTGCTGGCCGAGCTGAAACAGGACATGAACGAGTAATTCGGAATTGCTGACCGACGACAGAAAGGAGTCCGCTGTGAAAAAAGGATTGCTTCCCCTGCTGCTGTGTCTTGTGCTGACCCTGACCGCCTGCGGGCCCAAGGATCCCGTACCCGGTGCGGAGAACTCTGCCTCCGTCGCCGCCTCTTCCCCGCAGCAGGAGTCGGAGCACCCCGCCGTGAATCCCGAGATGGCTGCCCTGGGGGTGACCCAGGAGAACTACCCCAGGATCGACGGCTCCACCTCCACGGTGGAAATCGCACGGGCCATCCACCAGGCGGTGTACGGCCACGGTGGGACGGCCCAGCCCTCCAGGACCGTCCCCTCCTATGAAAAGCTCATCGCCGGGGAGCTGGACCTGATCCTGGTGCCTTACGCTTCCCCCGAGGTGCGGCGGCAGGCCCGGGAGGCCGGGGTGGAGCTGGAGTACGCCCAGGTGGCTGCCGAGGCCCTTATCTTCATCACCCCCGCGGACAACACCGCCTCCAACATCACCGGGGACCAAGTGCGGGATATCTACCTCCATAACGCCATCCCCAGCTGGACCGCCCTGGGGGGCCCGGACCGGGCGCTGGTGCCTATCTGCCGCAACGCCGACAGCGGTAGCCAGTCCCAGATGGACAACCTCATCCTGGACGGCCGGCCCATGGACCCCGCCATCCAGGAGAATTACGTGGAACTGACCATGGAGGGGATGCTGGAGCAGGTGGCCTTCTACCACAACGGCGGGCTCCAGGGCCAGCCCACCGAGACCTACGCCCTGGGCTACACCCTGTTCACCTACCTTCAGGACATGAACGAGATGACGGGAATCGGCGAGCAGTTGAAGGTACTGGACTACGAGGGATTCCCCGCCACGGCGGAGAACATCTCCGCAGGGACCTACCCCCTGACCGACGGCTACTACGCTGTCACCCGGGCCGACCTGCCCCAGGATCACCCCGCCCGGAAGGTGGTGGAGTGGCTGTGCTCCGAGACGGGCCAGCAGTGGGTGGCCGACAGCGGCTTTCTGCCCGCTACCGGCGGGGACCCCGAGGGGCTTGTTCCTCTCACAACGGAAGAGCTGACCGCCGCCCACGAGGCAGCTTACGCCTACTACAAGAACACGGTGTTTGAGGTCAGTACCTTGACTGAGATCAACCCCCCAGAGGGGGAAATCGCCTTCCGGGTGGCCTGCTCCAAGGGGGGCGAGGACCAGCCGGACCGGACCATCTGCCTGGAGCGCCGGGACGGGGTGTGGACCGTTGTCAACGAGGGATATTGAAAAAATGATTCCTTTTTGTGAATAGAAAGATAGTAACATGACGGATAGTAGAGGTAATTATGCCTGAGATTCAAGTTTTAGATTCCCATGTCGCTGACCTCATTGCCGCCGGCGAGGTGGTGGAGCGGCCCGCCTCCGTGGCCAAGGAGCTGATGGAGAACGCCATCGACGCGGGGGCGACGGCCCTGACCGTGGAAATTTCCCACGGCGGCATGACCTTTCTCCGGGTCACCGACGACGGCAGGGGCATCCCCGCCGCCGAATTAAAGACCGCCTTTCTCCGCCACGCCACCAGCAAGCTGCGCACCGAGTACGACCTGGAGGCCATCGGCACCCTGGGCTTCCGGGGGGAGGCTCTGGCGGCCATCTCCGCCGTTTCCCGCGTCGACGTAATGACCCGGACGGCGGACGCGCCCCTGGGGGCCGCCCTGTCCCTGGAGGGCGGGATTCCCGGTGAGGTGGAGGAGGCCGGCTGTCCCCTGGGCACCACCATGGTGGTCCGGGACCTCTTTTACAACACCCCCGCCCGGCTGAAATTTATGAAAAAAGACGCCGCCGAGGGCGCCGCCGTCTTCTCCGTGGTCCAGCGGGTGGCTCTGTCCCACCCGGAGGTCTCTGTGAAATTTATCCGGGACGGCAAGCAGGAGCTGCTCACCCCCGGGGACGGACAGCTGCAGTCCGCCGTTTACGCCGTTCTGGGCCGGGAGCTGGCTCTGGGCTTCCGCCCCGTGAAGTCCAGCGGCGAGGACATGACCGTCACCGGCTTTGCCTCCCTCCCCGCCTGCTGCCGGGGCAGCCGGAATTGGCAGTTCTTCTTCGTCAACGGACGCCAGGTCAAGTCCAAGCTGATGGTGGCCGCCCTGGAGGAGGCCTACAAAAACCAGAAGATGGTGGGCAAGTTCCCCGGCTGTGTCCTCCACCTGGAGACAAAAATCTCCGCAGTGGACGTTAACGTCCACCCCGCCAAGACCGAGGTCAAATTCGGCAACGAGCGGCAGGTGTTCTCGGCGGTGTACCACGCCGTCCTCTCCGCCCTGGAGGGGGACCGGTCCCACCCGGCGCTGGAGATGCGGAATGAGCCCATCCCCGGGATGACGCCCCGGGATACGGTGACGCCCAATCAGACCAGATTGACCGCATCCGCCGCGCCTGTTACGAAACGGCCCCCCGTTTCTCCTGCCCCGCCCGTTGAGCGGACCGCTCCCCCGGCCACCACCGTCCGGGTTCAGGATACCACCTACAAGGGCCTGCGGAACGTGGTGAACCCCATCGGGGCGAATCTCATCCGGCCCGTGATTCCCAAACCGGTGGAACCGGGGGAGACCTCCCCCGTAGGGGCGCACACTGTGCGCCCGCCCATTGCGGAACAGACTATTGAGGAGAAGAATGGTTGGGCGGATATCATCCGCCCGACCATGGAAGAAAAAATCTCCGCGCCCGCCCCCAAACAGCCCACAGTGGAACCTCCCGTCCCCGATGCCCCGGTCTCCTGCGGCGAAGCCGCAGCCCAAATCGGAGCCAAGCACAGCACCCGCAAGGGGTACGCCGCATCCGTAAGGCAGCAAAGCTGCCAACGGCTGCGCAGCGGGTCCGATTTGGAGAGGAGGAGTAAGGAAGCGGAGCGCAGTTTTCGTCCGCAGACGGAAACGGAGCAGAGCGGACTTTACGACGACGAGCCCGCGTGGCGCATGGCCGGAGAGGTGCTGGACACCTACATCATCGTGGAGCAGGGGGATTCGGTGTTCTTCATCGACAAGCACGCCGCCCACGAGCGGATGAATTTCGACCGCATGAAGGCCGAGGGCTATGACCCCATGGCCCAGACCCTGCTGACTCCGGCGGTGTGCCGCCTGTCCGCCGAGGAGCAGGAGGTCCTGCTGTCCAACCGGGAGCTGCTGGAGGAGTTCGGCTTCGACGTGGACGAGCTGGGCCGGGAGCTGGCGGTGCGCCAGGCCCCCTTTGACGTGGCGGTGGGCGACATTGAGGCCACCCTGTCCGAGATCGCCCAAAAGCTGCTGTCCACCGGCAGCGCCGACCCCGCCGCCGCCCGGGATGAGCTGCTGCACACCATGGCCTGCAAGGCGGCCATCAAGGGGGGCTGGAAGAGCAGTCCCCAGGAGCTGGAGCGGGTGGCAAAGGCCGTTATGAGCGGTCAGGTCAAGTACTGTCCCCACGGCCGCCCGGTGGCCATCGAGCTGACCAAGAAAGAGCTGGAGAAGCAGTTCAAGCGGGCTTGAGGAGGTTTTTATGAGCTGGAGCGAGTATCTATACTACTACCACCAGAAGGTGGGCGGCCAGTTTCTGGGCGACAGCGTCAGCGACGGGGAGCTGATCCTGACCTACCGGGATCAGCCTCTGGTGGTCCGAAACGTGGACGTCAGCCAGGGCCGGTACACCGGCCACGTGATCCGAGCCCGAACCATGGTATCCCTGGAAAAGCCCTACCGCCTGTCCATCGGCGGAAAGGGACACCTGTCCGCCGGGGTCAATGTGGCCCTGAACGTACTGGACCGGGGGCTGGATCGGATTCCCAAGGCCCCCGATGTGGGCGGGGACTACGGCTTCCCCGAGGTGACCCGGGACCGGCTCATCCGCACCGACAACCGGCCCTTTACCAAGCAGGTGCTGGGAAACCTGGAGCTGCGCAACGCTCTGCTGGCTATGCCCCGGGCCTCTCTCAGCGTGGAAAAGGGCCCCGCGGGGTCGGACCTGCACCTGGTGGAAGTGACCGCCGGGGACCCGGACGCCGCCGGTGGCAGCTGGACCACCGGGGACGACGTCTATTTTGGCGAAATCACGGACTGGGAAGCCCGCCGCCGGCAGGCGGAGGAGGAGTTTTTCCCCCAGATGGACCGGCTGGTGGAACTGGTCAAGGCCGCCCAGAACGCCCTTACGGCTTGGCGGATGTGAGGGGTGAAAAGACCTCCAGCATCAGCTGAGCACCCAGGCGGAAGCCCTCGTCAAAGTAGATGCGGCTGCTGATATGGTCGAGTTCGGATTGGAGTCCGGTCAGTTGATCCAAAAATTGAAGGCCGAAGGTCTCCTGAACCTGGTCACATAGCGGGCGGAGCTGCTCCAAAAGCTCCCGTTGTGTTTTGGAAAGAATAGGAGTAGGATCATAGGTGCCGCGAAACAGCGAAGTTAGAACGGAGTCCATAAAAACAGTCCTTTCAAATATTTACTTTAAGTAAATATTATTATATTCGCTTTTAGTAAAGAAGTCAAGGGGGAAACCATGTTCGATCAGTCATTGTTCGGAAAAAGATTGCTGGCGCTGCGAAATACACGGGGAGAAAAACAGCCGGCGCTTGCTGAAAGGCTGGGGTTATCCGTTCCCCAGATTAGTGAGATGGAGCGCGGGAAAAAAGGGACTACCATGGAAAAATTAGTCCTGATCTGTGAACACTACAGCGTTTCCGCCGACTATCTGTTGGGCCTGACCGATGACCCGGAGCCCAAGCAGAAGGGATAATACGGAAAAGCCCTCTGTATTCTGGAAAAGAAGGTGAGCCCATGCCCCCAAAAATTTTAGTTATCAACGGCCCCACGGCCTCGGGCAAGACCCGCCTGGCGGTGGAGCTGGCCCTGCGCCGCAACGGCGAGGTGGTGTCCTCTGACTCCATGCAGATCTACCGCCGCATGGACATCGGCACGGCCAAGCCCACGGAAGAAGAAATGCGGGGCGTCCCCCACCACATGATCGATGTGGCCGACCCGGAGGAGGACTTCTCCGTGGCCCGATATGTGGACATGGCCGCCAAGTGCGTGGACGATATCCTCTCCCGGGGCAAGCTGCCCATTTTGGCGGGTGGAACGGGGCTGTACATCGACTCCCTGCTGTCCGGCCGGACCTTCGCCGCCTTCTCCCCCGTCAGCCCCCTCCGGGGCGAGCTGGAGGAGCGGATGCAAAGGGAAGGCGGCGCGGCCCTGTTGGCCGAGCTTGGAAAAATCGACCCCGAGGCCGCCGCCCGGCTCCACCCCAACGATGAAAAGCGGATTATCCGGGCCCTGGAGGTCTACCTCACCACCGGCAAGACCATCACCCAGCACAACGCCGAGACCCAGGCCATCCCGCCCCGGTACGCCGCCCTGACCATCTCCCTCTCCTTTGAGCGGCGGGAGGACATGTGGGAGCGCATCGACCAGCGGGTGGACGTCATGATGGCGGACGGTCTGGTGGAGGAGGTCCGGTCCCTGCTGGACAGCGGGGTACCCGACAAGTGCACCGCCATGCAGGCCATCGGCTACAAGGAGATGGCCGCCGCCCTCCGGGGGGACGGGGACGTCCTGGCCGCCGCGGAGGAAATAAAACTGCGGTCCCGGCAGTACGCCAAGCGGCAGCTGACCTGGTTCCGCCGCAATTCGGCGGCCAAGTGGCTCACCTGGGGCCCCAACCCAGATTTTGAGGCGGCCTGTCAGCGTTCGACAGAATATATGGAAGAATTTGGTTTAGTATAGAAGCACTCGGCCGGGAGAGAAGCGCGAAGGCCGCGCGCGTGCCGCAGCGTGACGCCCGGGCAAAGAAAAAGGAGTGCTACATATGCAGAAAACCAACAATCTCCAGGAGATCTTCCTCACCCAGGTCCGCCGGGACCGCCGGCCGGTCACCATGTTCCTGATGAACGGCTTCCAGATGCGGGGCTACGTCACCGGCTTCGACGCCTTCACGGTGGTCCTGTCCAGCGACGGCAAGCAGCAAGTTGTATACAAACATGCCATCTCGACGATCGTTCCGGAGCGTCCCATCCCCCTGTGCGAGCCGGGAGGAGAGGAATAAACCAACCCATTCGCCCGCAGGCGGAAGCCTTCCCTTGAGACAGAAAGAGAGAACAAAACATGAAGCAAGGCAAATCTCTGATCACCTTTGTCATGGCCGCTCTGGCGGCGGCGCTGGCGATCTATTTTGGCTACTATGTTTTCGACACCTTTAACGCCCCCTACGCCACCACCACAGCGTACGCCTATACCTCCAACGACAGTGTGGAGGCTGACGGCCTGCTGGTCCGGCAGGAAGAGGTCTTCCCCAGCCAGGACGGCATCGTGGACGTGACCCGGAGCGAGGGCGAGAAGGTGGGCGTGGGCCAAGAAGTGGCCCGGGTCTACCGGGACAGCCAGGCCCAGTCCGACCAGGCGGACCTGGAGGCCCTGAAGCTGGAAATCGAGCTGCTGGAGTACGCCGCCGTCCAGGGCGGCGACGTGGAGTCGGCCGCCCGGCTGGACGAGGACATTCTCCAGTCGGTGGTCTCGCTGCGGGCCTCCGCCGCCCTGGGGGACTATGCCGATCTGGAGGACCAGGTGCTGGCGGTGAAGAGCGGCGTGCTGAAGCGGGGGTATACCTACGGCGACGGAGTGACCGCCGCCGACCTGACCGCCCGGCTGAAGGACCTGAAGAGCCAGTATGCCAGTCTGAAGAGCCAGACCGCATCGGCCACCAGCCTGGTGCGGGCCAGTCGGGCGGGGGTGTTCTCCAGCCTGGTGGACGGCTATGAGAGCCGCCTCACCCCCGAGACTGTCTTTCAGCTCACCGCCGCGGACCTGAAGACCATGATGGCCGGGAGCGGGACCCAGGGGGGCGGCATTGGCAAGCTGATCACCTCGGACCGCTGGTATTTCACCGCCTCTCTGCCCACGGATGTGGCGGAGCGTCTGAAAAAGGGCGGGACCGCCACCCTGCGGTTCACCGGCGATTTTGCCCAGGATGTGGACATGCGTGTGGACCAGATCGGCGCTGCCGAGGGGGACGAGAGCCTGGTGGTCTTTTCCACCGACCGCTACTTGAACCGAACTACCCTGCTGCGCCAGCAGACGGCGGAGCTGATCTTTGACAGCTGGTCCGGGATCCGGGTGCCCAAGGAGGCCCTGCGCATGGACAAGTACACCTACACCGAGACCGTGGTGGACGAGGAGACCGGCAAGGAAGAGAAAGTGGAGCGGGAGGCCAGCCGCCTGGGCGTCTATGTCCTGCTGGGCGGCCGGGTCGAGTTCAAAACAGCCGAGGTGGTCACCGAAGGCAGCGATTATTACGTCCTGCGGGCCACCTCCACCGAAAGCAACGCCCTCCGGGCCGGGGATGAGGTCATCACCCGGGGCGTGGGGCTGTACGACGGACAGCTGCTGGAGTTTTAAGGCAGAATGACCGCCTGAGAGAGAAAGAGAAGGTTTTGTCATGGAATTGAAGGAACGTATCCGCACCGTCCAGGAACGGGTGGCCCGGGCCGCAGCGGCGGCGGGCCGGGACCCGGAGGAAATTACCCTGTGCGCTGCCACTAAGGTGCAGACCGACGACACCATCCGCGCGGCCATTGCCGCCGGCATCGCCGTCTGTGGGGAGAACCGGGTCCAGGAGCTCACCGCCCATCTGGAGGCGGACGCCTACGCCGGAGCCAAAGCGGTCCATTTTATCGGCCACCTCCAGACCAACAAAGTCAAGCAGGTGGTGGGCAAGGTGGATCTGATCCAGTCGGTGGACTCCGAGCGGCTGCTCCGGGCCATCGACGGCCAGGCGGAAAAGCGGAACCTGGTCCAGGACGTGCTGCTGGAGGTAAATATTGCCGGCGAGGAGAGTAAGGGGGGCTGTGATCCCCGGGAACTCCCCGCCCTGGTCAAGCTGGCAGAGAGCCTGGGCCACGTGCGCTTGCGGGGTTTGATGGCCATTCCCCCCATTTCTGCGGAACCGGGGGCCAATCGCCCATATTTCTCGGCCATGCGTCAGCTTTTTATTGACATAAAGGGAGAAATGTCGGATAATCAAAGTAATATAGATTGCCTGTCCATGGGCATGAGCGGCGACTTTGAGGACGCCATTGCCGAGGGGGCCACCCTGGTACGGGTAGGCACCGCCCTGTTCGGCCCCAGACCGCCCATGGGGGCGCCCCGCTGAGGAGAGCGCCCGCAGGCCGTTACATAAGAAAAGAGGAACGATTATGGGAATCTTTGATGAGTTTAAGCGACTGGCCCACCCCTATGAGGATGAGGACGAGGACGATTTTGACGACGATTTCGACGTATCCCCCCGCCCGGTCGAGCGCCGGGAGCGCACAGACCGTACCGAGCGTAGCGACCGCATCCCCCGGACCGACAGCTATGCCCCCACCGAGGAGGAGCGCCGCAGCAATAAGGTGGTCAACATTCGGGCCGCGACCCAGCTCCAGGTGGTGCTGGTGAAGCCCGAGAAGTTTGAGGACGCCTCCCCCATTGCCGACCACCTGCGGGAGAAGCGCACCGTGGTGCTGAATCTGGAGTCCACCAACAAGGAGATCGCCCGCCGTCTGCTGGACTTCCTGTCCGGCGTGGCCTACGCCAACGAGGGCAAGATCAAGAAGGTGGCCATCTCCACCTACATCATCACCCCCTACAACGTAGATATTCTCGGTGACCTCATTGACGAGCTGGAGAATAACGGGCTCTATTTCTGATTGCGGCCGAAGGCCGCCCCAAACCGCAGCCCAGCGCAGCGGGTGCGGTTTGGAGAGGAGGAGCAAGGGAGCGGCGTGAGGAATATCTGCAAGGATGTTCCGAATGGAGCGGACTTTGCGACGACGAAATTGATGCGTTAGAAAACAACGGGCTGTATTTCGGATTGCGCCCGCAGAGAGAAACTGGTTTGGGAGGAATGACCTATGCTGACCCCGCAGGAAGTGTCCGAGCGCGCCTTTCAGAAGGCGTCTTTTGGCGGCTATAATATGTCCCAGGTGGACGAGTTCCTGGACGTTCTCACCGGGGATTACTCGGCGCTGTACAGCGAGAACGCGGTGCTGAAGAGCAAGATGAAGGTGCTGGTGGACAAGGTGGAGGAGTACCGCTCCACCGAGGAGGCCATGCGGAAGGCCCTGATGACTGCCCAGCGGATGGCGGACGATCTGGTGAAGGAGGCCGAGCGGAAAAAGGCCGACATCCTCCACGAGGCCGAGGGCGAGGCCCTGCGCCGCAAGGAGGAGATCGCCCGGGAGCTGGAGGCCGAGGAGTTCCGTCTCCGCAAGGCCCAGCAGACCACCGCCCAGTTTGTGGACAAGGTCCGCGCGCTCCAGGCCGGCCAGGAGGAGTTCCTCACCAATTTGAAGAACCTGTGTCCCCAGCAGGCCGATGAGCCCGCCGAGGACCCGGTGGAGGAGGCCGCCTCCGAGATCGACGACAATGTTCAGCGCCTGCTGGCCCAGGCCATGATGGACGCCACCGCCGAGAACCTGAAGGCCAAGCAGGAGGAAGAGGAGCCCGAGGACCTGGAGGATACCGCCGAGTTCGCTCCCGTCTCCGCCCAGCCCCAGCAGGAAGACGAGGATGAGGGCGAGGACGATGAGCCCCCCGCCCGGGGCAGCCGCATCGACTTCGGCAAGCTCCAGTTCGGCCGGGACTACGAGATCAAATAAATGGATAGAATAGGACAGCCGCCCGTGCGTCAGCATGGGCGGCTACTTTTATTCCTCCGGCTGCTCCGGGTCAATGACAAAGAGGTCGTTGGGCGTACAGTCCAGAAGAGTGCAGATGATTTCAATGTGCTTATATTGGATAGACTTGGTCTGGTTATTTACCATCTTGTTAAAGTTGGCATAACTCATGCCTAGCTGCTTGTTCAGCCAGTATTTTGTCTTTCCTCGTTTTTCCAGCAGGGACAGCACGTTCAGCTGCAGCATTCTACCGCCTCCAATATCCAATGTACACATCAGATATTAGTTTGTACCTGTCTAAAACATATAGACTATTGCATTAGCTGATGAAAACATATAAAATGGAGGAAAAGGAGGAAGTATAATGGAACATTATAAAAAGATGTATTATACGCTGTTTAATGCGGTGACGGATGCAATTGAACTGCTGGAAGCCAATCAGTTCAGTCTAGCGCTCCTGACACTGGAGGAAGCACAGAAAAGGACGGAGGAACAGTATATCGAAGAGGTCGATTCGGAACCTTAAGATATAGAATGGCGAGTCCCGGGATATCTATGAAACTAGCTTGACCACGGTTCGGTCGTACTGGGTGGATTTTCAAATAAAATCTCCCTATTTCATAAAAATCTTCTCTGCAATTCATCATTTTTACGAAAGAAATCAATTTTCCAAGGATTTCTCCTATGGGTTTCCCCCTTTTCCTTGCAATTTTCTCAGCCAGCCAGTATAATAGGAATAATATTGGGGTGTCTTGTCACCCCCCGAAGGAGGCATCCCTTGGGATGAAAGAAAAGACCAATTTGACCATGCTGTGCGATTTTTATGAATTGACCATGGCGAACGGCTACTTCCAGACCGGG
>Ga0129309_1001516_pt1 | contig 11346 bp, 8 predicted proteins | sample L1105metagenome_FD_94439 | JGI IMG/M metagenome (GOLD analysis project Ga0129309, IMG submission 94439) | Ring-tailed lemur group fecal microbial communities from Wisconsin, USA - L1105 metagenome | ecosystem: Host-associated > Mammals > Digestive system > Large intestine > Fecal | place: USA...
CGCCGCAGTAAAAATTGCGGCGTTAGTTTTTAATGCACGAGTTAAACAAACAAAAAACAGCGGTTCGATCCCGCTTATCTCCACCAAACGTAAATTAAACGCCGCAGTAAAAATTGCGGCGTTGTTTTTTAAAAGAAGAGGCTGCGAAAAACGAAAAAGTCGTTTTTTCACAGCCTCTTTTTATGCCTTAGTAGTACAGTATTTCCTAAATCTCCTTCATCCATAGTCCGTGCAGATTGCAGTAAGCGTAAGCTGCAAGCGGACGATCGTCAGCGGTGAGAGCAAAAGTAACCTGCGGCTTATCGCCAGGTGTCAAAACCTTGCGTTGACCGCCTTTTTCTGTTTGCAGATATACCCATTCAATATAGTGAGCAGGAATCATTGGATGCTCCACACTGCCGACGCGTACAGTTATTGTGCTGCCATCTACACTGATGTCGGGGACATGTTTTTCTTGCGCTGCGTCCACAGTGTTAGGCACCAATTCCTGCATTTCCTCACCACAGCAAGTAAGGGGCATATTGCTGTCCACAATCATACCTACCATATTACCACATTTTTTACAGATAAAAAATTTGTGAGCTGTCATTTTTTTCACTCCTTCGTATTTTTATGTTACGTATATGACAATGCTGCGATAGCAATATTTGCTGCCTTCATTGTCTCTAATTTAATTATACTTCAATAATATATAAAAAGATAGGCTTTCACAAAAATATTATATGTGTGACAAAGAGGTGACACAATAACTGTTAAGCGAGAAAATTCGCTGACCAAAACAAAAAGTGTGAGCAAAAAAGGAAATCATTCAAGCCTGTGAGGACAAAACAGGCTGTGGTGGTGTATAATAATTTTAGATTTATGAAGAAAGCTAAACGTAAAATCAAGCAAGGAGTACAGTAAATGGCTAAGCTATATATTACGCCTTTAGGCAGCAGCGCCCGCAATTTTTTTTGCGAGCAGTTAAGAAAATTAGAATATGGACAAGGGGCAATCGTACTTCCCAATCGTCTGCTGATGGAAGAAGTGCAGTCTCGTTACAATGTAGAATGTATTGGCATAGATACCTTGGCTGTGAAGGTGCTTAATTTAAACGGCTATGAAAATTTTCATCAAATTAACCGCCGCAGTCAGGAGTTAGTTATTCAAAGTATGCTCAACAATTTACTGGAGCTGGACGCACTGCCGTATTTTAGCAAGCTGGCGCTGAAGCCTGGCTTTATTAAGGCAATGACATCATTAGTGAGTCAGCTTTCCCGCAGCGGGTCTACGCAGGAGCAGATAAATAATATTTTGAATGCATGGGGCCGCGAGGGCAATTTAGGCCAAAAGGATATAGAGGTTGCGCTGCTCTACAACTTCTATCGCAATCATTTAAAAGAAAAGAATTGGTTCGATTTAGAGGGCAAATACCGTTTAGCAATATGGATTTTGGAAAACGAAAAGTTCAAGCTGCCGTGGCAGCAGCTGTATTTCAGCGATTTTTATAACTTTGATGCTTTGCAGCTGGATTTTCTCCAAGCCTTGAGTGAGCGCTGCCATATTACGGTGGGCATGTGTTATGAGAAAAATTTGCAGGGACAGGAACGGGAAAAATTTTTTGCGGCCTCGGCGGATAGTTATATGGCTTTGGAAAGTTTGTGCCTTGATGAAAAAATCGAAAGCTATCATCCTGATTTGGCGGCTGAGCCTGCCTGCGTGCAGGTGATAAAAAATTTAGGACGCGTTTGCCAGCCCGTGCCTACGGATGATGCTGTGCTTTTATACAGCTTTAATGATAGAGATAAAGAAATTCGTTGGGCGTTGACCGAGATTAAGCAGCTTTTGCAGCAAGGTACGGCTCCCAAGCAAATTTTACTTGCGGTGCGCGATTTATCCGTATACAGCGGTTTGCGTTTGGTGGCTGATGAATACGGTGTGCCCGTCGCTTTGCCGCAGACCGCAAATTTGGCAGTCCAGCCGCTGACGGAAATGCTGCTTTTGTTGTTGCAGGCAGTAAGCGATACTCATCAGGGAGCGCAGGCTTACTTTCAGCTTTTATCTGCGCCGCTGCTGCATTTGCTTTTAGCTGTTGACGGTGAGGCAGTGAATTCGCTGCAAGAAGATAAATATTTTACCAGCCGCAGTGGAGCGCAGGCTGCTGTGCAAGAAAAATTAGCGGCAGATGATGAAATTTTGCACATAGTTGACGATTTGCTGGCAAAAATTCCGCAGCAGGCAAACGTTACGGAATATGGCGCGCTGCTGCTGAAATTTTTGAGCAGCTTAAAATTGGCGCAGCGTTTAGGAAGCTTATATCAGCAGAATAAGGCGCAGCTTACTGCCGTTAGTGCTGCTTTACAGGCGCAGAAAAGTTTGACGGAAGTAGTGCAGCAGTTGGTAGATGATTATGTAAGCTGCGGCATGGGCGATTTAAAAATTTCTTTAGCTCAGTGGCAGGAGCTGTTACGAAATGCGGCTGCGGAGGTAGAAATTATGCTGTGTCCTGGCAGACGGGACGGAGTATTGGTTACGGATGCAGGCAACGCGCAGGGCTTAGCCTTTGATTATGTTTTTCTTTTGGGATTGCGCGAGGGAGAATTTCCGCGAGCCAATAATGAAAACTGGATTTATAATGACCGTGAGCGCAAGGAGTTAAAAGCGTTAGGTCTTGATTTGCCCAATACTTCCTTGGCCTATGCAGAGGACGCGTACTTTTTCGCTTCAGTGGCAGCGGCGGCGCGCAAGCAGTTGGTGTTGAGCTATTTTGAGGATGGCGAGGCTAGAGCAAGCAATTACATAAATTTGGTACAAAAATTATTTGTGCCGCAAGCTTTAGAGGTTAAAGCCGAGCCGGAAAAAATTTGCGCTTCGGCAGGCGAATTTGCACAGAGAGCAGTGAGCGATAAATGGCTGCGCCAGCAATGGGGCGAGACGCTGATGGACGCTGCGCAGGCGGATAAGCTGCGCTTGGAGGATGAGCGTTATAACGGCAGATTGCTGGATAAAAATTTGCAAGCTAAAGTGCGGGAAAAAATTGGCAGCACTTTTAGCGCCAGCGGTTTGGAAATTTATGCGGCCTGTCCTTTTAAATTTTTAGGGCAGCGGGTTTGGCAGCAGCAGGAATTTGCAGCGAGGGATGAACAGTTAACGCCTGCTGATGAGGGCGATTTGCTGCATCAGATTTTGGCGCGTTTTACCGGCAGATATTTGCAAAAGAAAATTTCGTCTATGCCCTTGGCCACACTGCAAAAAGAGCTGGCAGAAATTTTTACTGACGTAACGCAAGCGGCGGAAGCCAAGGGAACAATCGTTAACAATGTTTTTTGGCAGGCGGAAGCTCAACGGTTACATCAGCTTTTACAACTATGGCTGCAATTTGAATACGACGACCAAAAAAAATGGACCTGCTTTACACCTTGGGCAGTGGAGTGGGATTTTGGCATCAAAAATAAAAAGCCATTACGTTTAACGTTAAGTGACGGCACGCCAGTTGCCTTGACTGGACGTATAGATAGAATTGACAGTGACGGATATAGATTTTTTGTAACGGATTACAAGCGCAGCAGTAGCTCTGTGCCCAGCGGCAAGGATTTGACCAATGGCTTTGACTTACAGCTGCCCTTATATTTGTTGGCGTTGGGGAATTTGCCTCATAATTCTAAAGCTGTTGTCGGCGGTACATATTTTGTGCTGAAGGATGGCCAAAGAAAAAGCAGCTTTTTGCTAGAGGATCCAGCAAATCCTGCTTTAGTTTACAAAAAAACTGCGCAGGGCGTTAATGATTCTTGGGAGAGTTTTCAAAACTTTGCTCAAAAGCTCATTACGGATTATATAGAAGCAATTTATGTGGGGAATTTTGCTGTAGCGCCGCGCAAAAAATGCAGCGAATATTGTCCTCTGCGCAATATTTGCCGTATAAGCCAAACGCCGCAGACAGAAGGAGGTGCGCAGGCAGATGAGTAATTTACAGCTAAATCCGGAGCAAAAGCAAGCTATTGAGGCGATTGCCAATAACGTAGTTGTTTCTGCCGGCGCAGGCAGCGGTAAAACACGGGTGTTAGTAGAACGTTTTCTATATATTTTAGAGCGACAGAGTAAACAAAATGCTAAGCCTATCGACGCTGCGAATATTTTAGCGATTACCTTTACACGCAAGGCGGCTGGTGAAATGCAGGAACGCGTGCGCCGTGGAATAGAGGAGCGCCTTGTAAATGATAGCAGCGACTTTTGGCGCAGGCAGCTGGCGACGCTCGACAGAGCGCAGATTAGTACCATTCACGGACTTTGCAGCCGGATTTTGCGCGAAAATCCCGTAGAGGTGCAGCTTGATCCGTCCTTTACTGTTGCCGAAGAATTTGAGGGCGACGAGTTCAGACAAAAATGTATGCAGAAATATTTGCGCCGGCAGCTGCTAGAGAAAAATGAGGGTATAGCTAAACTGGTTGCCGCTTACGGTGTAGATGGCTTAATGCGTCAGCTGGAAAATATTTTACCTTCATTAAACAGTATTGTAACAGAAGATTTGACTAAGCCTTATGCAGAAAGTATCGCTGAACTGCCGCAATTACAAAACGATTTGTGTCTTGTGCTGCGCGATGCAGCGCTGCGCAGAGAAGAATTAACGAGCAAAAAATCCAACGCCAGAAATTGTTTAGATAATTTAGCGGAAAATATAGATGAAGCCTGCGCTGCTGTTAAGCAAGGCGGCGAACTTAATATTTTAGCTAAATATCTATCCGGAGTTCAAGCCAGAGGTAAAATTAAAGATATCATCAACAATATCAAAAGCTTGCAGGAGCAAATTCAGCTGAAGGCTATGGATAAATACGCGTTAGCATTTTTACCCTTGTGGCAGGATTTATTGCGCGGCCTGGACGCTTATTTGCGGGAGCAAAAGCTGGCGCAGGATTTGCTGACCTTTGATGATTTGGAAAATTTTACTGTAGAGCTGCTCAAACAAAATCCGCAAGTGCGCCATAAATATCAGGAACGCTTTCAATATATTATGGTGGACGAATTTCAGGACACCAACGACAGGCAGCGCCAGCTAATTTACTTGCTATGCGGGGATGACAGTGAAAAGCTGCAAGGTAAGAAGCTGTTTATCGTAGGCGATCCCAAGCAATCCATTTATCGTTTTCGCGGCGCAGATGTCAGTGTGTTTGCTCGCGTACGTCGGGAAATAGCATCTGGCGGCGGAGAAAATTTAAAGCTTAGTACCAATTACCGCAGTATGGATAAAATTTTGCTGGCGGTTAACAGCGCTTTTCGCGAGCTGTTAGGCGAGGACAGCAGCAAAGATGTATTTTTTGAAGCGTTGGCGCATAATAAAAGCTGCGCGGAAATTCCTCAGCTGCTTTTGTGTGCTTATGATAAAGAATGCGGTGCAAGTAAATTTCAAGTGGAAGCGCAAGCTGTGGCGCAGACCATAAAAAATTATCACGCGGGAAATAATGCGGCAGAAAATAATTTATCTGCGCCAATTCCGTATGGAAAAATGGCAATTTTACTGCGTGCTATGACCCATTGCGAAGAAATAGCAGCAGCATTGCAGAAGCAGGGTGTTCCTTATGAAATAGTGGACGGCCGCGGCTTTTATGATTACCAAGAGGTTTTGGATATTTTAAATCTCTTAACAGCGCTCGACAATCGCTATCGCAGCTTGGAGTTAGCCGGAGCTTTACGTTCGCCATTTTTTGGTTTAAATGACGAAACCCTGACGAAGCTTTTTTTGCAGCAAGAAAACTGTTTGTGGGATGCGTTAATGCAGACTGCGCCGGAAAAATTTGCCGACAAGCAAGGTGCGTTAGTACAGCGGGCAGTTAAAGTTTTAACTAAACTGCGCAGTCAAGCGTCGCTATTGGGACTGCCGGAATTGTGGCAAAGCCTGTGGCAGGAATTGGCAATGGAGGCGGTGCTTTCCGTACAAGAGCATGGCGCTAATAAATTGGCCAACGTACAGAAGCTGCGGCAGCTGGCGCAGGAATACAGCGTGCAGCATAAGGGAACCTTGGGCGATTGGCTTGATTATGTGCAGCGCTTGCGGGACGCAGCAACTAAGGAAACAGCAGCTAATTTAAATGCTAAAGACGCAGTACAAATTATGACCATTCATAAATCCAAGGGGTTAGAGTTTGACACAGTTTTTCTGCCCTTTTTGGACAGCAGTACGCCGAGCGATACGGCGGAAATTAAATATTTGCCGCAGCTTGGCTTGGGAATTAAAGCGTTAGATGAAAATGGCGTTTTGCAGACCACAAGCATTTTGCAAAAAGTAAAAGCAGCCGATAAATTGCTGGATAACGAGGAGCGCAAGCGCCAGCTATATGTTGCCATGACGAGAGCGGAGCAGCGTTTGATTTTAAGCGGCATTACCGACGGTAAGGAAAGTAAAGCTGATAAAACCTTAGCAGAAATGAGCTGGCTCAAGCAGCTGCAGCAAATTTATCAAAAGGAGAGCGCAGTAGAAATTAAATTAGTAGAGGTTAGTGCGGAAACAGGTGAAGCAGCGCCAGTGGAAAAAGTTGAAGCTAAGCACGAAAGTCAGGAATTGCTTGCTCCGCTGCCGTCTTATGAAGCTAATGGACAGCAGATATTTTCACCTTCTGCTTTGCAGATCTATCTTTATTGTCAGCGGCAGTATTTTTATCAGTATTTGATGAAATTACCACAGTTGGATGAGTACCTAAATAATTATGACGAGCAGGCACAGGCGGCATTGCCGGCAAAAATTTTAGGCAGTATTGTCCATCGTGCTTTGGAATTATACCGCGGTGATTTGGATATTGCTTTGAGTGCCGCCATAGCTCAATATGCACCTTCCTATCAAGGTGAAGCGGCAAAAATTATGCTGGAAAAATATCTTGCCAGTGCAATTTATCAAGAGCTGGCTAAAAAACAAATGCGCGAGCTGCCTTTCTGCCTGACTGTTGGTGACGGACTGTTAATCAGCGGCATTATCGACTGTTTGTGTGAAAATACTGATGGTATCTTAACCATCGTCGATTATAAAACCGGCAGACCGCCGGAGAAGGGTGAAGAAAAGCTTGGTTATAGCTATCAGCTGGCGTTATATAAAGCGGCGGTGGAAAAACGCTCGCAGAAAAAAGTTGCACAGGCGCAGCTGCACTTTTTGCAAAACTTAAGCGTGTGGAATTTGCCGGACGACAAGGATTATTTGCAGGAAGCGCTGGACTTGTGTCAGGAAATAAGCAGCAAAGGCGCTGAAAGCGATTTTATCTGCCGCGGGCAAAATGTACAGTCGGGACTTGCAGCCTGCGCTTATTGCCCTTATAATTATATTTGTAATCATCGTTGAGGGGGATTTTGTGTATGGAAATATTTGGCAAGCTGGATAGCTGGGATTATTTGGCTTTGTTTATGCTGTTAGCTAGCTTGTGGTTGCTTTGCGGCGGCGTCAGCAAATTACAGGCGGCCAATCCGGAGCGCGTAGATGCCAGCAAGCTGAAGGTTCGTGCTTATGGCGCAGCGATTGCGTCTGCTGCTTATTTAGTCTGCCGCTATTTAGCGTAATATGTAATGAAGAAAAATTCTTGAGGTGGAGCAAAATGATTAATGAAAATAGACTTTTAAACGAATTTATCGAGCTGGTCAGCGTTCCCTGCCCCAGCAAGGACGAAAAAGCGGAGGCCGAGCTGATTATGACTAAGCTGCGGGCTTTAGGCTTGGAGCCGGAAATGGATAACGCGCACGAAAAAACCGGCGGCACCTGCGGCAATGTGTGGGCTTACGTCAAAGGAACTGTCGAAAATGCACCGACCTTGCTTTTTGAAGCGCATATGGATTCTGTGGCGCCGACTACAGGTACAAAGGTTGTGCGCAAAAATGGCGTGCTTTATAGTGACGGCACCACAACTCTTGGCGGCGACGACAAGGTTGGCGTTGCCTCTATGCTGGAGGCAGTGCGTGCGCTTAAAGAAGATGGCGTTCGTCACGGTGATATTCAGCTGCTTTTTACCGTCAGCGAAGAAATTGGCTGCTTGGGCGTTGTAAATCTAGATAAAGCTAAAATCAAAGCAGATTACGGCTACTGCATGGATATTGGCGGTGCAATGGGAGAAATTACCTACGCTGCTCCCAAGCTGTACGATATTTATGTCACCGTAAAAGGCAAGGCTGCTCACGCAGGCATTGCGCCGGAGGAGGGTGTCAACGCAATTATGCTGGCTGCCGAGGCTTTGGCAAAATTACCGGCATACGGTAGAATTGATGCGGAAACTACCTTTAATATCGGCATGTTTAACGCGGGTATTGGTACTAATATTGTTTGTCCGGAAGCAAAATTTGTTATTGATATGCGCTCTTTGAATGTGTCTAAGCTGGAAAAATTAAAAGACGATACTATGGCGTTGATTAAAGAAACTGTTGAAGCGAGAAAAGGTCAAGTGGAGTTCGAGGTTGTGGAAGGCTGTCCGGCAGTAGAGCTGAGTAAGGATCATCCCTGCATTGAGCTGGCTAAACGGGCTGCGGAAAACTTAGGCTTTAAGGTAGAATTGAAAACAACCGGCGGCTGCAGCGACGGCAATTATCTCTGCGGCTATGGTCTGCCTTGCGGACTTTTAGCTACGGGCATGAGCAACGTGCATACTACGGAAGAATATTTAAAGGAAAGCGATTTATACGATACTTCCCGTTGGATTTATGAGACCGTTAAGGCTGCGGCAGAAAAATAAGCGAGGTAAAAAATGAAATTATATTCTTGGAACGTAAATGGTTTGAGAGCCTGCATGAATAAAGGCTTTGCCGATTTTTTGGCGCAGGCTGACCCGGATGTAATTTGCTTGCAGGAAACAAAAATGCAGCGCGAGCAGGCGAGCTTTGATTTCCCAGGCTATGAGGAATATTGGAACAGCGCCGAGAAAAAAGGCTACAGTGGTACGGCGATTTTTACGAAGCAACAGCCAATCAACGTAACCTATGACCTTGGTATTGAAGAGCACGATAAGGAAGGCCGAGTAATTACGGCAGAATTTGCAGATTTTTATTTGGTAACGGTTTACACACCAAATTCTCAGCGTGAGCTGGCGCGGCTTGATTACCGCATGGAGTGGGAAAAGGTTTTTCTGGCATATCTCAAAAAACTGGATTCTGTAAAGCCCGTGGTAGTTTGCGGTGATTTGAATGTAGCTGCGGAAGAAATTGATTTGAAAAATCCCAAAACCAACCGCATGAATGCCGGCTTTACTGACCAAGAGCGCGAGAAATTTCGCGAGCTGAAAGCGGCAGGTTTTGTAGATACTTTTAGATATCTGCATCCGGAGAAAGTAAAATACAGCTGGTGGAGCTACATGTTTAAAGCCCGCGAGAAAAACGCCGGATGGCGCATTGACTACTTTGTCGTTTCCGAACGCATTAAGGATAAGGTGAAAGCCGCGGAAATTCACAACGATGTTTTCGGCAGCGACCATTGTCCGGTAAGCATTGAGATTGAGTTTTAAGATAATTATCTCACTAATAATAAAAAAATAATTTAGAATGACTGAGTTCTGTATTGTAGTTATGCAGAATTCAGTCATTTTTTTATGCAATAAAAAAGTTGGCGCAAGCTTTTCCATAAATTTTCGACAAGCTACGGAAGTAAAGCATTTTTGCCAAAGTAAGTCTTGTCGGGGGGGGACGAACGTGCTATAATATTTATGATTGTAATATGATGAGTCTTTCGTAAGCGTAAATTGATTCTGACTGTGAAAGAAAATATAAAAATTATATATCTAAATATTTATATTTTTTATGATGGAGGAGACATAATGCAAGAAAACCGTCCTGTATCTAATGATGAAATTGAAATTGATTTAGTAGAGCTTTTTGGTGAATTGAAGAAGAATATAAAGTTGATTGCTGGAGTTACTGCGTCTTTTGCTGCTGCGGCAGCAATTTATAGTTTTGCTATTGCTAAGCCGGTATATCAGCATAATGTGTTATTGAGATTACCAGCAAATGCAAATACAGTTCAGATTAATTCATATACTGAAGTTTTAAAAAGTCAAATTGGACTTGTTAAAGGTTTATCAGCTGTAAATTTGTTTAGAAATTCTTCTGTTATTCAACTTTCTTTTAGTGATGGCGATTCTGGCAATATTAAAACTAATATTAAAACAGGGCTACCCGTTTTAACAGAATGTGTAAATAAGATTTTTATTGAAGAAGATAAAAGAAGATTTTCAAATGATATTATAAAAAATATTAAAAATGATGTCTCTAGTATTCATAATAAATTACTTGTTGATGAAATATCATCTAAAGATGCTAAACTGCTTTTGGAAAAATTGATAGATAAAGTAGATTATATAGAAGAAAATTATGCTTTTCCGAAAGTAGAAGTTATACAAAAAGAGGAGGTATCTACAATTCCAGTAAGTCCAAATAAAAAGAAAAATATTGCAATAGCTACGGTATTAGGGCTGTTTATTAGTTGTGGTTATGTCATTGGTAAGTTTATGCTGAAAAAATAAAATATTTGAGCATATTATAAGTAAAAGCCATAATCAAGAATATAAAAATACTAATATAAAGTGTTTATCAATAAAACAAGGATAATCATTAATGATACACAAAAAATGATGTATTTTATAAAATAAATAGCTGTAAATAATAGATATTTCAAGGTGAATGTAGTGGGAAAGATACAGGGAAGTAATTTAATTAAAACGATATTTGATTTTACATTAACGGCAGTGGGAACAGTTATTATTAGTCCATTGCTGATATATGTAGCATATAGGATTAAGAAAGAAGATCCAGGACCGATATTTTTTGCTCATACCAGAATTGGCAAAAATGGACAAATGTTTCCGTGTTATAAATTTCGCAGCATGGTGGTTAATTCAGAGGAGATGTTAGAAAAATATTTAGCAGAAAATCCTGCTGCCAAAGAAGAATGGGAAAGGGACTTCAAATTAAAAAATGATCCGCGTATTACAAAAAGCGGTGCGTTTTTACGAAAAACAAGTCTCGACGAACTGCCGCAGATTTTTAACGTACTTAAGGGTGGATCTATACTAAAAAAGTAGACACATATTTGAAGTATTTGTTACAATAAACTAAACACAAAGAAGGAGGACTTTTATGGCTGCAAACAACTACAACAAATATGATGAAGAGTTTAAAAAGTCTCTTGTTTCACTCCATCAAAACGGTAAAACTCAGACACAACTCTGTAAAGAATACGGCGTTTCTCAATCTGTACTTGGAAAATGGATTAAGCAATACTCTACTGTTGAAACAGAAGACGGTGAAGTTCTTACCGCCAAACAAGTAAAAGAACTTCAGAAACGAAATGCTCAGCTCGAAGAGGAAAACCTCATACTAAAAAAAGCGATTGCCATCTTCACGCCACACTCAAAC
>Ga0129309_1001517_pt1 | contig 11340 bp, 8 predicted proteins | sample L1105metagenome_FD_94439 | JGI IMG/M metagenome (GOLD analysis project Ga0129309, IMG submission 94439) | Ring-tailed lemur group fecal microbial communities from Wisconsin, USA - L1105 metagenome | ecosystem: Host-associated > Mammals > Digestive system > Large intestine > Fecal | place: USA...
ATTGTCGCTTATCCCGTGACGATGAATTGCAGGGTGACAGCAATAGCATTGTAAACCAGAAAAAAATCCTGGAAAAGTATGCCCGTGAGCATGGATATAGCAATTTCAAATTCTATGTTGATGCTACTTGTATAATAGGGACAAATCAAAGCCCAAGTAAATGGGCGGCGATTTGTCCCTATTTTTTCTTTTCCCAGAACTTTTGGGGGCGGCAGCACTCAGGATAGGCCGGGTGGTGTCCGAATCGCCTCCAAATACGGACACCACCCTCTTTCTACAAAGGAGGCAAAGAACATGGCTACCACGACCAAGAAGAAAGTCCAGACCGAGAAAATCACCTATGTTCCCCTGACCGACCTCTACGAGAGGCCCGACCACCCCATCAAGATGCGGGATGATGATTCCATGCGGGAAACCGTCGAGAGCGTCAAGCTGAATGGCGTCCTCACCCCCGGCATCGTCCGGCCCCGCGCCGAGGGCGGCTATGAGATCATCGCCGGACGGCGCAGGAAACTGGCTTGCGAAGCCGCTGGCCTCACCGCCATGCCGGTCATCGTCCGAGAGTTGGACGATGAGCAGGCCATCATTGAGATGGTGGATTCCGGCATCCAGCGGGAGGAAGTCCTGCCCAGCGAGAAAGCCGCCGCCTACAAGATGAAGCTGGAGGCTATCAAGCGGCAGGGTGAGCGGACAGACCTCACTTCCCGACAAGTTGGCGGGAAGTCCGAGAACGGCAAGAAGAAAGAAGCCGCCGACCTTGTGGGCGAGGCCGCTGGTGAGAGCGGCAGGCAGGTACAGCGGTACATCCGCCTGACAGAACTCACCCCGGAGCTTCAGCAGATGGTGGACAGCGGCAAGATCGCCATGACCCCCGCCGTGGAACTCAGCTACCTGAAGCCGGAGGAACAGGCGATGCTTGTCACCACCATCGACTACGAGCAGGCCACCCCCTCTCTCTCCCAGGCCCAGCGCATGAAAAAGCAGAGCCAGGAGGGAACGCTCGACGAGGACAGTATGCTCGCCATCATGTGCGAAGAAAAAAAGCCCTGCTGGGACAACATCACGCTCAAGGGCAAGAACCTCCGTAAATACTTCCCGCAGAGCTATACGCCCTTGCAGATCGAGAACATCATCTACGGGCTGCTGGAAAAATGGGCGGCGGGTCAGCAGAAAAAGGCCGGATAAAACTGAATAAGCCCCAGAGTACATAGCGGACAGAGGTTTCAAACCTTTGTCCGCTTTTTCTATGCCGGGAGGAGGTGAGAAATTGAACAGCAAATTCTACTGTAAGACGGCAAGCTGCAAGCTCTGCGCGGAATACTCCAGAAAGCGAGGTTGTACTTCCAAGCATTGCCCCTACCTCGCGGAGCGTGTAGCTGCTGGGTCGCTGACCTACAAGGGCGCGGTCATGGAGGCGTTTTCGTATAATCCCACATTTTCAGGCAGTGTGGGTGCAATCAGAAAGCGGCTCTCGGACAGCGTTTGGAACGGTGTGGAGCATAAACAGCGCATGGAGGCCCTGCGGCTCTACACGGGGCGGAGCAAGACTTTCTACACCAACGAATACCTTGCCGCCATGTATCTGCTGACCGCCACGCAGACGCTCTACGAGCGCACCCATCAATGCTTCACAAAGAACGGTTTGGAGTTCGCCTTCGTGAAGAAGGCGGGACTTTCCATCGACGAATACACCCTGCTGGGGACGGCCAAGACCCTCTATTTCGGCACAAGCGACCTGACCGGCGAGGACATTGCCGAGCCGGAGGTCATCAGCTCCACAGCCCTGCCCTTTATCGTCAACGCCGTCCTCATCGTGCGGTTTGGTGAGGAAGTCCTGAACAATTCGTGGTAAAGGAGGATGCCCTTGAACGACAACAATTCCAAAGAGGACAACATGGGCCGCTCCCCCAACGAAGGAGGCGGCTTTTCTCATGCCCAAAATCAGTACCACGCCGTCAGCCTAAGCGGGGGCAAGGACTCGACCTGTCTTTTGCTCCTGATGATCGAGCGCGGGATGCCCATCGACGCGGTGATCTCCGCCGACACCGGCATGGAGTTCCCGGAGATGTATGAGCATCTTGCCAGGGTGGATGACTTTCTCTACCGGGAGCGTGGGCTTCACATTACAACACTTCGCCACCCGATGGGCTTTGAATGGCTCATGTTTGAGGAACCGAAGCAGAAGAAGTCCAGCCTGGAAAACCGCGCCCGTTTGGGCGTGTCACCCTATGGGAACGGCTGGCCGGGTATTCGCGTCCGCTGGTGTACCGGGCAGCTTAAAACCCACCTTATCAATAAGGAGGACAAGCGGCTCAAGAAGGAGAAGAACGCCATTCACTATGTGGGCATCGCGGCGGACGAGGCGTGGCGGTGCAAGGATGACCCGCAAACCCTCTATCCCCTGGTGGAGTGGGGCATTACCGAGGCCCAGGCGCTCCAAGCCTGCTATGACCGGGGCTTTGACTTCGGCGGTCTGTATGAAATATACCATCGTGCCTCCTGCTGGTGCTGTCCTTTCCAGCGCATCGACGAGCTGCGGAAACTGCGCCGACACCACCCGGAGCTTTGGGCGAAGCTTCTGGAACTGGACGGCAGGGCCATCGCTCAGTTTGGGGACACCCCCTTGGGGCGTTTCAAGCAGGGCTGGACGGTAGCCGAACTGGACGCCCGCTTCGCCGCCGAGTAGGGGCAGTGACATCGTTGCGAGATACCCCAATTTCCCATATGATTTGACTGTGGCAACACACCAAAATCAAACAGGAGGTATCTCACAATGAAGAAGAAGCTCATGTCCTTTGTGACCGGGGCGCTGGCAATGCTGGTGGTCAGCTCTACCGCCGTGACCGCCCTTGCCGCAAGCGGCGCGATCAAGATCGAGGTCAGCCCCATCCAAGTGTTGGTGGACGGCGAGGTGTTCCAGCCGAAAGATGTGAACGGAAACGATGTGATGGTGTTCACCTACAACAATACGACCTACGCTCCCCTCCGAGCATTGGCAGAAGCCTATGGGCTGGAGGTCGGGTACGACGCGGAGCGGCACATCGCCACAGTAGACAAGCCCACCACGCAGACCCCGGCAACGATCACCGGCACGGACTTCGCCAGCTTTGAGGAGCAGTGGACGGTCAAGGAAAAGCCCGTCACCAACTACGGCAGCGAGAAGATTTTTACCGTCACCTATTCCGGCGACCTGAGCATGAGTGAGTTCAAGACATGGTGGAAGTCCATCGATGCCGCCACCATCAAGGACTACGCCGAGCGCATGGCGGAGGATATGCGGAGTGCCGTCCCCGGTTATACCGTGACCGCCTACTTCTCCTACGGCCAGTACAACCTCGGAACCGCCTTTGCGGAAAGCGGCTGGACAGGCAGTAACTTCGACGCGGCGGGGGTGTGGATCAAATAACGGAATATCGACTATCGTAAGGCTCTCATGGAAACATGAGGGCCTTTTTTCATGGAAAATCGGAGGTGATGAATTGCAGGAAGAAATTGAACAACGGAGCGTGACTTTGGCTATCAGCGCCACCAAGCTGACCGGCAGGGTGCTGAGATCGGCCATTGCGAAGTTTCTCGCCCATCAAAAGGACGCCAAGGTTTCCAAGGCGAGGGCCAGCCCCGATGTGCGCCCCCAGGGTAAGCAGTCCGTCAAGGAGCTGGTGGGCCAGAATCAGGGCGTGGCGAATATCGAGATCAACGACAAGAACATCAAGGATTTTGACCGGGTGGCCCGGAAATATGGCGTGGACTACGCTGTAAAGAAAGACCGCACCACTTCGCCGCCCAAATATCTCGTCTTTTTCAAGGCCCGTGACGCCGACGCGCTGACGGCGGCGTTCAAGGAATATACGGCGGATACCGTGAAAAAGCGCAATCGTCCGTCCATCATCCAAAGGCTGCGTAACCTTTCTGAGCAGGCAAAGGAACAGCCCAAGGAGAAGAAAAGGGAGCTGGAACGGTGAAAGACATCAATATCAAGAAACTCGTCCTCACCAATCTGCCCTATGTCCTCATCGGGCTGCTTGCCACCAAGCTGGGGCAGGCGTGGCGGCTGGCGGCGGGTATCAACGCCTCGGAGAAGCTGCTCCATCTCATGGACGGTTTTTCCCTGGCCTTTCAGTCCCCCTTACCCAGCTTTGACCCCGCCGATCTGCTGGTGGGCCTCGTCTGCGGCATCGCTATGAAACTGGCGGTGTACCTCAAAGGCAAAAACGCCAGGAAATTCCGCCACGGGCAGGAATACGGCTCGGCCCGGTGGGGGACGGCGGAGGACATCAAGCCCTATATCGACCCGGTGTTCCAGAACAATGTCATTCTGACGCAGACGGAACGCCTGATGATGTCCAGCCGCCCCAAAGACCCCAAGACTGCCCGGAACAAGAATGTGCTTATCATCGGCGGCAGCGGTTCCGGCAAGACCCGCTTCTGGCTCAAACCGAACCTCATGCAGTGTCATAGCTCCTATGTTGTCACGGACCCCAAAGGCAGCATCCTGGTGGAGTGCGGAAAGCTCCTGGAGCGCAATAATTACCGCATCAAGGTGTTCAATACCATCAACTTCAAGAAGTCCATGCACTACAACCCCTTCGCCTATATCCACTCGGAAAAGGACATTTTGAAGCTGGTAACGACCCTGATCGCCAACACCAAGGGGGACGGCAAGGGCGGGGACGATTTCTGGGTCAAAGCCGAAACCCTGCTCTATACGGCCCTTATCGGGTATATCCACTACAAAGGCTACGAGGAGGAACAGAACTTCGCCACCCTCATTGAGATGATAAACAGCATGGAGGTCCGGGAGGACGACGAGAACTTCAAAAACAATGTGGACCTCATATTTGAGGAGCTGGAAGAAAAGGAGCCGGATCACTTCGCCGTGCGGCAGTACAAAAAGTACAAATTAGCCGCCGGCAAAACAGCTAAGTCGATAAATATTTCCTGCGGTGCGCGTCTCGCCCCCTTCGACATCCAGGAACTTCGGGAGATCACCATGTATGACGAACTGGAGCTGGACACCCTGGGGGACAAGATTTACCTGAACCCCGACGACCCGGAGGACAAGCGGTATCAAAAGACGGCGCTGTTCCTCATTATGAGCGACACCGACCCCACCTTTAACTTCCTTATCAGCATGATCTACACCCAGCTTTTCAATCTGCTGTGCGAAAAGGCGGACGATGTGTACGGCGGGCGGTTGCCCGTCCATGTGCGCTGCCTCATCGACGAGTGCGCCAACATCGGGCAGATACCCAATCTGGAGAAGCTGGTGGCGACCATCCGCAGCCGGGAGATTTCCGCCTGCCTTGTCTTGCAGGCGCAGAGCCAGCTCAAGGCCATCTACAAGGACAACGCCGACACCATTATCGGCAATATGGACTCCCGGCTTTTCCTGGGCGGCTCGGAGCCGACCACCATCAAGGAGCTGAACGCCGCGCTGGGGAAGGAAACCATCGACACCTTCAACACCTCGGACACAAGGGGCAACAGCCCCAGCAAGGGCCTGAACTATCAGAAGCTGGGCCATGAGCTGATGAGCCAGGACGAGATCGCCGTCATGGACGGCGGCAAGTGCATTTTGCAGCTCCGGGGCGTGAGGCCCTTTTTCTCGGACAAGTACGACATCACGAAGCATCCCAACTACAAGTACCTCTCCGACGCCGACCCCCGCAACGCCTTTAACATCGAGAAATTCCTCTCCACCCAGCTTAAACCGAAGCAGGATGAAGTCTATGAGGTTTTCGAGGTGGATGTGGACGATGAGGACTGCGAGGATTTTGAGGATGAGGACGCCATCCCCCCGTTTGTACCCGACCTATAAGGCCGGATACTGGATATAACTCTGCTCATTTCAAGGAGGTGCAGATTTGTTCAGACACAAGACGCCGGCTGACCGCAAGGGCCGGAACACACGCTAAAACAATAAATGTGGAAAGGAGACGCCGGGACGGAGCCGTGGATACGGTTTTGTTCCGGCTTTTGCGGTTTCAAAGAGCCTGAGAAATCCAAGCTCCCGGCTACACGATTTATGTCTTTTTTCACTTCCGCGGTTGATGTACTCCAGACCCTCGTTATCGCCCTGGGCGCTGGCCTGGGCATTTGGGGCGCGATCAATCTCATGGAGGGCTACGGCAACGACAACCCCGGCGCTAAGTCGCAGGGTATGAAGCAACTCATGGCGGGCGGCGGCGTGGCGCTCATCGGCATCACCCTCGTCCCCCTGCTCTCCGGCCTGTTCGCCTGATCCGGCCCTCCGTCCGAAACGAACTGTCTGGGCTGTCCGGCCTGTGCCGGACAGCCAAATTTCTGACGAATTGCAAGGAGGAATCGCATGAACAAAAAAACGAACCACATCCCCCGTTCTCTCATCAGCCTGCTGCTGGCGCTGGCCCTCACTTTGAGCCTCATGCCCGCCGCGTTCGCCGCCCAGGAGAACGGCTACCACGACCCCGCCGAGCATTGGCTGACGGCCAACAACCGTACCAACGAGTTGGACGCCAACGCCGTGGTCACGCATGAGACTTTCACCTGTCACGAGTGCGGCAAGCCAACCAGCTTTCAGGCGTTCCGCACCCCGGAATACACCCGTGACGGCGCTACGGCCATGAGCCGGAATGTGAAGTATTCCGACGGCACGATGATCGGCGGCGAAGGCACGGGAACCATCCTGGACGGCACTCCCGGCGTGGACGCCTATTACACCGGCTACCACTGGACCAAGGCGGTCTGTACCAACTGCGGCACCATCAACAGCAATATGGGTGTCACCGACTATGGGTACGGCAAAAATGTCTACTGGCTCTATGACTGCGCCGCCGAGTTCACGGAGACTCTGGACGAGACTGTGACCTATGAGTACGCCGACAGCACCTACCACACCAAAACCACCACGGGCGGCGCCTACTGCTGCTTCTGCTACGGCACCAACCACACCACAAGCTCCATGCTGGAGCGTCATACGCTGACTACCGAGATCATCCCGCAGATCAGCAACGGACGGTTCGCCATCGTGGACTACTGCGATGACTGCGGCTATACCAGGACCGCCTATGTCGCCGCCAAGAGCGTGGTGGCGGACTACTACGGCGTGGTGGACGGCCAGCCCCACACCCTGACCGTTTCCGACCTGTCCGAATCCGGCGTCCGCACCCAGATCAGATACGGGAACAGCGCGGATGCCTGCACCATGACCTCCGCCCCCAGCTACACCGAGGAGGGCCAGTACACCGTCTACTATGAGATCGTCTACACCTACAAGGGCGTGGAGATGACGGAGAACGGCGTGGCCAATGTCTGGCTGCGGGACACCGTGACCGCAGACGACGGCTCCTGCTCCTGCGGCTGCGGCAACCCCAACTGCGGCTGTCAGGATTCCGGCTGTGACGGATGCTGCTGTGGGAACACCGGCTGCAACGGCGACCACAACTTCAAGCTGCTGGATACCGTTTCGCCCACCTGCCTGACCCTGGGCTACTCCCGTTACCTCTGCTCGGACTGCGGCACCATCGAGAAGCGGGATTACACCAACGCCCTGGGCCACGCTTATCAGAGCATCCTCATCCGGGAGGCAGACTGTGAAAACGAGGGTAAGGCGCTGGAGATCTGCTCCCGCTGCGGAGATATGAAAACCACCGCCACGCCCAAAGGCGAGCATGAGTTTAAGACCTATAAGGTGAATGCCACTTGCACCAGTCCCGGCTACACCGTCAAGGAGTGCGGGATTTGCGGGGACCGGCAGATCACCGACATCACCAACACCCTGTCCCACAACTATATCGCCCATGTGACCGCCGCCACCTGTGAGACGGGCGGGCAGACCCTCTATCGCTGCGACGGCTGCGGCAGCTCCTTTGCGGGCGACCACACCGACGCGCTGGGCCATAGCTGGGACGAGGGCAAGGTCATCGCGGAGCCGTCCTGCACCGGCGAGGGCGTGAAGCAATACACTTGCAAGCGGTGCGGCGCGACGGAGCTGGAAACCCTGCCCGCCACCGGCCATACCCCCGGCGAGGACGCCACCTGCCTGAATCCCGGCACCTGCGCCGTCTGCGGGGCTGTGCTGGAAAAGGCCAGCGGCCACAGCTTCAAGGCGGAAGTGACCGAGGCCACCTGTCTGAAGCTGGGCTGGACCACCTACACCTGTGAGCATTGCGGCTTCAGCTACAAGAGCGACTACACCGACCCCCTGGGCCATGACTACGTTCCTCATGTCACCGAGCCGGCCTGCACCGAGGGCGGCTTCACCACTTATGTCTGCTCCCGCTGCGGGGACAGCTTCGTGGACGACTACACCGATGCTCTGGGCCATGCCTGGGACGAGGGGCGCGTCGTTGCCGATTCCGTCTGTGACAGCGAGGGCGTAATGGAGTACCGCTGTGAGCGGTGCGGCTATCACCGGCTGGAAGCCGTATCTCCGAAAGGCCATACCCCCGGCGACCCCGCCACCTGCACCACCGCCCAGCTCTGCGCCAAATGCGGCGCTGTGCTGGCCGAGCCGACAGGACACGACTACCACGGTGAAGTAACTGTCCCCACTTGCACCGAGCTGGGCTATACCACCTTTACCTGTGCCAAGTGCGGGGACAGCTATGAGGCGGACTATGTGAACGCCAAGGGCCACACCCTGAGCGACTGGATCGTGGATAAGGAGCCGACCACCGAAGCCGAGGGCAGCAAGCATAAGGAGTGCGTGGACTGCGGTGAGGTGCTGGAAACCGCCCCCATCGAGAAAATCTATCTCTTTGCTTATACGGACAACTACGGCGAGGCCGTGGTGGGCGATTACCTGGTGTCTGTCAACGATACCAAGTCCGGCAACGCCGTCCACAACGCCGCCGTCGCCCTGAAAGATGACGGCACTCTCTCCGTTGTCCTCCCGGACGTGCGGCTCATCGACTACGCCCAGCAGACCACCGTTACCGTGCTTCTCAAAGAGGACAAGTCTCCCGTTCCCGGTGTGGGCATTGTCGTGACCGATAAGAACGGCAACTACGCCCCCGGCGTGACCGGCGAGAACGGCAAGCTCACCGTCCCCTCCGATTCCGGCGTCACCAACGGCGAGGGGCTTATCACCATCGGCGGCACAGACAACAAGGGCGGGAGCCCCATCACCCTGACCGTCCGGGTGGAGGACTTTGAAAGCGCCCGGCCCATCAAGGGCGCGGCTGTCGAGGTCAAAAACGGCGTTCTGAATATCCTGCTCCCTGACGGCGTGGATATGGACATGGGCAACCGCATCCTCGTGACTGTGCTGGACAATGAGAAAGCCCCCATCCGCGCTCTGGATGTGACGGTGAAAAACGATTTGGGCAATCAGCAGAAAGGCCAGACCAACAAAGACGGCAAGCTCATCGTCCCGGCGCTTACCAAAGCCTACACGGACGGAGACGGCATCGCCATTGTGGGCAAGTACACCGTCATCGTCACGGACAGCGGCCAGAAGCCCGTGGTCAAGGCCCTTGTGACGCTGGCCGAGGGCAAGGACGGCGGCAAGGACTCCTTTACCGTCCTGCTCCCGGATGGCCGTCTGCTGGACGCCAATGACCGAACCACCGTGACCGTGCTGCTGCCCAGCGCCGACCCCGCCGTGGGGCTGAATGTCAAGGTGGTGGACGGCAAGGGCAACAACGCTGCCAAGGACACCGACAAGGCCGGACAGGTCGTTGTGCCGGATGAAGCCGGCAGCGCCGGGGAAACCATCGGCAAGGACACCGGCGACGCGGAGAAGCCCAACACCCTCAATGTCTTCGTCACCAACGAGGGCGGCATGGAGATCGGCGGCGCGGAGATCGCCGTGGACAAGGAGGGCAAAGTGACCGTGACCCTGCCCGACAGCTTCACCTTTGAAAAGGACGGCAAAGTGACCGTGGCCGTCACGGACAACCAGGGCAAGCCCAAAGAGGGCGTGCGCGTCACCGTGACGGACGGCGCGGAGGCGTCCGCTGAGGGCGGGACTGACCGCTACGGCAGGCTGACCGTCCCCGCCGATGTGGAGATCGAGGACCACAGCGCCTATATCGTGGGCTACACCGATGGGACTTTCGGCCCCTCCCGCCCCATGCTGCGCTCCGAGGCGGCGGCGATCTTCGCCCGTCTGCTGGCGGCGAAGAACGGCGACATCCTCTACGACAATGTGCATTGCTCCTTTACCGATGTGTCCGGCAAGTCCTGGTACGCGGGATATGTGAAGTATCTTGAGACGTTCGGCATCATCAAGGGATATGAGGACGGCACCTTCCGCCCGAACCAGGAGATCACCCGCGCCGAGTTCGTGGTCATGTCCGTCCGCTTCTATGAGGCTTACGGCGTGGAGGTCACGGAAGAAGCCGAGAAGCTGGTGTTCACCGATGTGTCCGGCGGTTATTGGGCGGCGGACTATATCAATCAGGCCGCAAAGAACGGCTGGGTCGTGGGCTATGGCAACGGCACCTTTGGCCCGGATAAGAACATCACCCGCGCCGAGGTCGTCACCATCGTCAACCGCGTCCTGGGGCGCGAGGCGGACAAGGACTATATCGCCGCAAACCTGAGCGGCATCAAGACCTTCCCTGATGTCCCCAACTCTCACTGGGCGTACTACGCCGTGCTGGAAGCCGCCAACGGCCATGAAAGCCCCGTGCGGGAGGGCGCGGAGGTCTGGCTGGACGACTGAAATGGATCATATCCTCCGGCGTGGGGCAGGGCGTGGCGCCCTGCCCCTTTTGCCGGGGAAAGGAGGGATTCGCCCCATATGGATATGATCATCAACGCGATCACGAACTGGCTGCGTGAGATTTTGGTGGGCGGCATCATCGACAATCTCTCCGGCCTTTTTGAACAGGTCAACACACAGGTAGGCGAAATCGCCGGTCAGGTGGGGACGACGCCCCAGGGTTGGAACAGCGGCATTTTCAATATGGTGCATAACCTGTCGGAAACCGTCATCCTCCCCATCGCCGGGGTCATCCTCGCCTTTGTGATGACGCTGGAGCTGATCCAGCTCGTCACGGAGAAGAACAACATGAACGATGTGGACACCTGGATGTTCTTCAAGTGGGTCTTTAAGACGGCCTGCGCCGTCCTCATCGTGTCCAACACATGGAACATCGTCATGGGCGTGTTCGAGGCGGCGCAGAGCGTGGTGAACAGCGCGGCGGGAGTCATCATCGGCAGTACCTCCCTGGATATTACCGCGGTCATGGCGGATTTGGAAACCGACCTGATGGCGATGGACATTGGGCCGCTGTTGGGGCTGTGGTTCCAGACGCTTCTCGTCCACGTTACCATGTGGGCGGTTTCCATCTGCATCTTCGTGGTGATCTACGGGCGCATGATCGAGATATACCGCGCGTCCAGAAACGCCGC
>Ga0129309_1001519_pt1 | contig 11331 bp, 10 predicted proteins | sample L1105metagenome_FD_94439 | JGI IMG/M metagenome (GOLD analysis project Ga0129309, IMG submission 94439) | Ring-tailed lemur group fecal microbial communities from Wisconsin, USA - L1105 metagenome | ecosystem: Host-associated > Mammals > Digestive system > Large intestine > Fecal | place: USA...
AATATCCATCACCCTCGAAACAGGTGAGATCAATCTCACCATTGTAACCAACAGGTACACGCAGTTCATGGCAAATAATGTTCGGAGCCACTTCAACATTCAATACATCAACAAACATATGCAACTCCGTAAAGCCGTTAGAATCGGTTGCATAAAAACCATATTCAGACTTGACATTGCCAGCCCCCTCCTGAGTACCGGTCACCGTATAAGCAACAGAAGCAGTTCCTCCGTAATTAATGTTGTACCTATCACTATTGTTATAGGTACTTACGGAAATGTTCCCGGCACCATCAATCACATGAGGATCTTCGGACATGGTAATATACCCTGCGTCAAAAGGAGTGTTTTCATAATATATCTGACTGATAAAGTCATCCTGCCCACCAACATCCAGTTTCATTACAGGAGGAGTGTATACCGTTACAGTAATAGCTTCACCTTTTACCAAATTTCGACCCACCGTATAAACAAGATCGACTTCCGTCGTGCCCTCCGACACACCAGAGATTGTTACAACTGCTGTGTAGTTATTATCCTCCATTCTATAGTTAGCATTGGCGATGCCAGCATTATCACTTGAGCATTGTATATTTCGCATTTGATAATTTGCATTATTATACGCAAAGTTAAATTCCATTTCCCCACTATAGCCTACTGGCACGCGAAGTTCATGATAAGTTATGTAATTCACAGGATAATCGTCTGCCAATGCTGTCGCAGGAATTACTGTGACTAACAGAGCCAACGCAATTAACACAGATGCCAGTTGTTTTAATTTCTTTTTCATCATCTACCTCCTTAATATCATTTTATATACGACTGCAATAAAATTATGAATAATTACTCGTTTTCTGACATATAATAGTTATTGAATTGCAGATTCGCATTTTGTTTCTGAATTTCTCCTTTTGCTCTTAACATCCAATCCCTCTTCTGCTTCCATCAATGCTATGAGCCGATTATATTCCGCAGAACCGACCGGATGGAATTGACAAGAAGGAGAGACCCATGTTTTCTTTTGACGTTCCAAACTGATCCCCCTTTACTCTTAAAGTAGAGCACTATATGAAAAACAACAACAAATAGCCTGATTTTTAAGGATTAAATATTCTTATGACCATTATTCTGACCCCGAATTGTAATCTGTTCTAATCGTTCCATTTGTTCTTTCTTTAACTCAATAGAAGGATGGACATATCTTTGCAATGTTGTATTTACATTAGCGTGTCCTAGAATTTCACTTAAAGATTTTGTGTCAAATCCACTTTCTACACAACGTGTGGCAAATGTATGACGCAAAGCATGAAAGGAAAATGACGGTAAATCGGCCTTAACAAGAATCTTCTTATATTTTTCCAAACACACACGAGGTTCTAGATACGTTTTTGTTCCTGTGAGCACATATATCTCTGGACCCATTTGATATTTTTTCAAAAAATTAAAAATAAAAGTGGGCAAAGGGATAATGCGATTGGACTGCTCTGTCTTGGGACAATCAATCAAAATTTTGGTTTTTCTGGAAGCACCAGGAGACAAATCCTGAATACGAATTATTGTTTTATTAATACTTACTATCCCGCTTTCGAAATCAAAATCCTTCCATTGAAGAGCACATATTTCACCAATTCGCAATCCCCCGTACAAAGTTGTAATAATTCCTAATTCTAACGGCTCAGGATGTTGGAATAGCACCTTTTCTAATTTGACCTGCTCTTCTCTTGTGAGAACTTTGATGTTTGGCTGTTGGCTTTTGGGATAAAACACTTTATTATTTACAATACAGGGATACTGTTGCTGTTTCGCATATTCTAATCCAAGAAGCAAAATAGAGCGAATGTCAGCAACTGTTTTCGGAGAGAGACCACCTTTGCCGTCTAGTCTTCCGCTGTGTAACTTATTTCTTAGAAAAGTGTCAATAATGCCTGATGTTACCGCAGATAAATATAATTCCCCGAGTTCTGGAAGAATGTGCTTTTCTACCAGATTAACATAATGTGCGTAAGTTGATTCTTTCACTGAATCTTTCCGGATATCTAGCCATTCAGTCATTATGCAACCAAAGGTAACTTTTTGGTTGCTCTTATAAATACTTTTCTCATAAACTGCCATTTGATTTCCGAGTAATTTGTTTCGTTTTTCTTTTACTTCCAAATATGATTTGCCATAAAGCGAATGATACTTGGCTTTTCCATCGGAATTATAACTACAGAGTATTCGCGCTTCCCAGCGACCATCCTTTCTTTTTCTAATATTTTCGCCACGTCTTCCCATCATTATCAAATCCTTTCTTTTTATATTTTTGTTTTTATGGTAGAAACTATCATGACCAATATATTGACCACAAATAAATTTTTTGTTTTAAAATTAGGTTCTGCAAAAAGAAGAAATTAGCCGTTTATTCAGTTGACAATGTCACAAATTATGGTATGATTAAAGAGGAGCAATAGGTTTGAGCGATACCATTTGGCTACTCATATAGTGCTCTACTATAAGAACTAAAGTAGATTAATTTGGAATACGAAAATAAAACCGGAGTAGTTTATTCCTATCATTTTCATTAATTATTTCTGTTAAATCTGTTCTATAATTATAATGTATAAAAATCCTTGCATTTCCATAATTAACAGGTTTGCAAGGATTTTTTATATCCGCATTCTATTTAGAAAAAATCTAAATAGATATTGCTTTCCAAGCGTCTTTGATGTATTATCTATTTAGAAATATTTCTAAATACCAAAGAAAGATCAGGAGGGATGTGTATTGAGTTTTGGACAGACTTTTAAAGCCCTGTCCGATCCCGTCCGGCGCGAGATCCTAACGCTACTAAAGCAGGGGAAATTATCCGCCGGAGAGATTGGCAGTCATTTTGACATGACAGGGGCAACGATATCCTATCACCTAAGCATTCTAAAAAAAGCCGATCTTGTATATGAGTCCAAATACAAGAATTACGTCTATTATGAACTAAATACCTCTGTGGTAGAGGAACTTATGGTATGGCTTTCCGATTTGAAAGGAGGAACACAAGAATGATTAAGAAACATAGAAACATGATAATGATAACCTGCATTGTAACTCTGCTGCCAATCTTATTTGGCATTCTAAATTGGAATCAACTGCCGGAAAAGATGGCAACGCATTTTAACTTTGAAAACCAAGCAAATGGCTGGAGCAGCCGGACTTTTGCCGTCTTAGGGCTTCCTTTGTTTCTGCTGGCAGTGCATCTTATCTGCGTATTTGCCACTGCAATTGATCCGAAGCACCAGCATATCAGCAGCAAGATGTATCGCCTGATTATATGGATATGCCCGCTATGCTCTATCATCTGCGCTGCTGCAATCTACGGTTATGCATTGGGATCTCCGATCAGCGTCTGGATGAATTCCGGTCTCTTCGTTAATCTGCTGATGGGATTAATCTTCATCATTATGGGGAATTATCTGCCAAAATGCCGCCAGAATTTTACGGTGGGAATTAAGATTCCCTGGACACTGTCGGATGAAGATAATTGGAATCGGACGCACCGCCTGGCAGGGTGGCTGTATGTGATCATTGGAATCCTGTTCATACTCAATACATTGCTTCACTGGAACTGGATGCTTGCCGTGTGCCTTGTTGCTGCAATTGGCATACCTGTCATCTATTCCCTTGTATTATATCTGAGAAAAAACAAAAAATAGCATCTGAACCACCTTAAAAGAGGCAGGATGTACATTTCCAGCACATCTCGCCTCTACCTTCAAAGATATAATCTGTCTCTTTTACCTATCGTAATATTTCTTCCTCAACCTTACTATTCTCCAACCATTCCGTCTAACTCTTCCAATATCTTCCGGTATCTTGCATCCTCTCGTACAAAACCCATCTCTTCAGCCTCCTGAAGCCCTTTCTTCAACACAAACGCAATGTGGTCGATTCCCCCGTCATGAAACTGCATATGCTCATACAATCTGGACTTCTTATATTCATCCATCTCTCTGATACTATGAACCATTTTAGAAAGCACTTCGATTGTCTTTTCCCTATCTTTCCGACACATTGCCAGTTCCAGTTCATAAGAAGTCTCCATATATCTTCCCATCTCCAGAACTTGTGCCAGTTTCTTCTTCTTCTCCAGAATGTATTCCGCTTTATCCATATCTTCTTCCGCAATCGCCATAGAAAAGATTCCTGCCAGCGATGTGCCTATCTCGCTATATGCCTGAAAAATCAGCTGCTCATACAGTCTGTAGGCTTCTTCCGTATCTCCCTTTCTCTGCATCAGAAGCGCCTGCCCCCTCCGGGGATTGAATCCCTGTTCCGGAATCCGGTTCAGATATTCCTGCGCATTTTCATATTCCTCTTTGCCAAGCGAATCATAGAATAATGATAGAGCTGCTGCCTGTACAATAGAATCATCCTTGCTTGACAGCAAACGGATAAATAGGCTCCGAATCTTCTCATCATATCTCTGCGGCTCATCTATTGCCAGAATTGTTCGATATCCGTCCAATATATTCGCAAGCGTGAGAATCAGTTTCTCACAACTTGGATATTCCTGCAGTCTGCTACTTGCCCACGAAAATGCCGCGTCATAATCTTCCGACTTCATCATAGCACAGCATTTCTCCGTAATCTGGTTGATCTCCCGATCCGTTAATTCTTCTTCATAAGACAACAGCGTGTCTGTACTGATTCCCAGAAGCCTTGCTATCGGTGCCAGTAACGATATGTCTGGAAATGAGTTTCCTTTCTCCCATTTATTCACCGCAGGGGCTGTCACGCCTAGATATCCTGCCATCTCTTCCTGTGTCATCTGCTTCTCTTTTCTATATGTCCTTATCACTTCACCTAAGTTCATTATCCCATCCTCCAATCGCTGTTTTAATCACGCATTGGTCTTTGCTTAATATAAAAATAGCAGATATGACGCTTGGGGACAATTGACGAGTTGTTAACTTATTTTCAATAAAATTAACAACTGCTCAAAATCTCTGTCGAATATTGAATGTCTTCGGTGCCAGCCGATAGATCAGCACACACGCCACAACACAATACACCACACATCCCAAAAAGCGGAGGTCCATAAGCCACAATCAGCAGAAGAAGGAACAACTCATTCGCATCCACCTGAGGTACCACAGACCGGCACAAAAAAGAAGCGCCTACAATCATAATCAAAAAATACAGTAATTTCCCCAAAAATGCCTTTATGACCTCCCCTATTCCGGACAGTACATTGGCGAATACTTTCAATCCCAATTCCCTCCCTGTAAGGAATTCCGGTACGGTTGGCGCAGACAATACATAACCGATATCTTCTGATACAACCTCTCGTCTTGCGCCCTCTTCCTCCAGATAAAAACGGCCGCCAGCAGTTCTCTACGGATGCGCTGGCAGTTCATACTGCCCTAACCGCAGAATCACCCGCACCAGTCTGACAATACAATCCCGCAGTTCTTTCTCCGTAAGCGTTCCTTCCGCCAATTCTTTCCGGATATTCTCGTGATCAGAGAACTGTCCCGGCATTACCAGGTCATTCCCCGCGCGCATACATCCTGCTGCGGTACAGTCAGATCCCTGCTCTGTCGTCGTCCAGTCTGTCATAATCACGCCGTCGAATCCCCATTCCTTCCTTGCCGCCTTGGTACAGATATCATAATTATTCGCCGCATGGACTCCATTGATCAGATTATAACTGGTCATAATTGACATCGGATGTGATTCCTTCACCGCAATTTCGAATCCCTTCAGATAGATTTCTCGCAATGTCCGCTCTGAGATAATGCCATTCGATCCCATCCGGTTATCTTCCTGATTATTACATGCAAAATGCTTAATCGTCGTGCCACATCCAGCAACACTTTGAACTCCCAATGTCATAGCCGTAGCAATCTTGCCACTAATCAACGGATCTTCGGAATAATATTCAAAGTTTCTTCCGCAAAGAGGATTCCTATGAATATTCATGCCCGGCGCAAGCCACAGATCAACGCCAAAACGCTGCATCTCATCCCCGATCATTCTTCCGATCTCTTCAATCAACTCTACATCCCAGGTCTGTGCAAGCAGCGTACCGACAGGAATCGCCGTACAGTGCTGATAATAGACATCTCCTTCCTGCTTAAGATCCGGACAGAAGAATCCATGCTCCAGGCTGGCTTCAAATGGCGGCGCTACAATCTTCCCATCTTTCACATGATAGGATTGATTCAACCGAAGTCCCGCCGGACCATCTGCAAGCACGATGCTGGCAATTCCTTCTGATGCCGCACAGGAACTTGTCTCTCCTGCAGAGCCCGGAACAGAGATTCCTGCGGAGCCAAGATTGCTTCCCTGTCCTTTTCCCGGATCTCCGGTGGCTAACTGGATGAACTGTTCAACATCGAGTTGTTTTACTAACTGTACTGCTTCGTCTTCTTCGTTCTCCGGCACATCTGAATAATCGATAACCTGTGTTGTAACTCCTGTCAGATCTAACGCAATCACAGGAAGCCCTTGCCGCTCTCCCGCCTCTACCCATTCATTGTAACGAGAGCCTCGTTTCGCTTCTGCAAACTTCAACTCATTCAACTCTGCCTGCAGCGGACAGATATGATCTACTTTTGTAAGCACCTTCTCCTGCTTAAGGGAAAGTCTTGCCTTTAATTCACTTTGATTCAGGGACGTTCCAACCCAGATTCCGTAATATCCAGGCTCCAGAATCCATTCTCCCTCTTCCTCATCATAGGACGCCATCTGATCAACCGCGAAAGAGATCTCTACCTCCTGGCTTTCTCCTGGCGCAAGTTCTTTTGTCTTCGCGAATCCACAGAGCCTGCGGTATTCCTTTTCTAACTTTCCTTCCGGTGCAGATACATAGACTTGTACCACTTCCTTACCGGAGTATACCGCCCCTGTATTCGTAACTTTCGCTGTGATTATAACTTCCGGCATAACAGACTCTTGTTTTTCGTGTTCCTCTTCCCTTACGCACACGTCCAAAGTTTCCACCATAAAATCCGTATAAGACATTCCATATCCAAAACTATAGCGCACCGGTACATCAAAAGAATCAAAGTAGCGGTATCCCACATAGATACCTTCCTCATAATATTCTTCATTCACATTTCCATTATTATGGGAGAATGTCGCTGCACTCGGGTAATCTTCATAGCGGTATGCCCAACTGTCCGCCAGTTTTCCACTTGGCACAGATGCCCCGCTAATAATATCCGCAAATGCGTTGCCTCCTTCCATACCCGGCTGTACAATCTGAAGCACTGCATAGATATTAGAATACTCATCCAGAAAAGAAAGGTCGATCAAGCCACCCGTATTGACCGCAATAATTACCTTCTTATAATCGGTGCAGATATCTTTTAACATGACTCTCTCTTCTTCTGTTAGAAGATAATCGCCCTCCTGATTAAAACGGTCACTGCCCTCTCCTGCAATACGGCTGATCACATAGATTGCCGTATCAGCCTCTGAAGACTCCGCTTTCGGACCTGTCGGCAGATAAAACGGTGTTGTAGAGTACACGTCGAAAAACGGCATTGATCCATTCTTTACATTGTTAAGAATCTCATCCCTCCATGCACATCTGGCACTGGTATACATCTCTTCGTAAACTTGTACCCACTTTGGATTCGTAATCTGATATCCGGCATTCACCAGTCCATCATAGATAGATACACTATCCCTTTCATTCACATCACCGGAACCCGTACCACCTTTGATCGTCCTGCCGGCGCCTGCTCCAAAGAGGGCTATCTTGCTTCCTTTTTCCAATGGAAGTATCTGCTTTTCATTCTTAAGAAGGACGATTCCTTCAGCGGCAGCCCTGCGGGCTAACAGGCGGTGCGCCTGCTCATATTCTGCCGGGTTAGGATTCCTTGTCCCTGATAATGTCCGTTCTTTTATTTTTCTCATTCTCGCTACCTCCCGAACATATATTATTTCATAATCGTATTATAACATTGTTCCTCCAATATAGATACCGATAATAAATCGCTATTCACCAGACATCTTCCCCTACAACAAGTCCGGATTCATCGTCGTCCATCTGCTGCAATCCCACACCTCTGACACGACATCTCTGTAGAACTCCGGTTCATGGCAGATAAGAAGCACACCTCCTCTATATTCCAGCAACGCACGTTTCAGTTCATCCTTGGCATCTACATCCAGATGATTGGTCGGCTCATCCAAAAGCAATATATTCGTTTCTTTATTGATCAGTTTACATAACCGAACCTTCGCCTGTTCGCCACCACTTAGGACTCGCACCTGACTCTCGATATGCTTCGTTGTAAGACCGCATTTGGCAAGAGCGGAACGCACTTCATACTGGGTAAATGACGGGAATTCCCCCCAGATCTCTTCGATGCAGGTAGTCTTATTATCCCCTTTCACCTCCTGCTCGAAATATCCAATCTGTAAGTTCTCTCCCAATTCACATGATCCTTTCAATGAAGGGATCAATCCAAGAATACTTTTTAAAAGCGTCGTCTTGCCGATTCCATTGGCGCCCACAAGCGCAATCTTCTGCCCACGCTCCATCGCAAGATTCAACGGCTTTGAAAGCGGCTTATCGTATCCTATCACCATATCCTTTGTTTCAAATATGTATTTTCCAGGCGTTCTTCCCACCTTAAAGTTGAATTCCGGCTTCGGACGTTCGGCTGCCAGTTCAATCACATCCATCTTATCCAGTTTCTTCTGACGGGACATTGCCATATTACGGGTAGAGACCCTGGCTTTATTACGCGCCACAAAGTCTTTCAGTTCCTTAATCTCCTGCTGCTGACGCTTATAAGCAGCCTCCAACTGTGCCTTCTTTACTGCATAAACTTCCTGGAAATGATCATAGTCACCCACATAGCGGTTCAGTTCCTGGTTCTCCATATGATAGATAATGTTCACAACTTCATTTAAGAAGGGAATATCATGAGAAATAAGGATGAATGCATTCTCATATTCCTGAAGATATCTCTTAAGCCATGCAATATGCTCCTCATCCAGATAGTTCGTCGGCTCATCCAACAGCAGAATATCCGGCTTCTCTAAGAGAAGTTTGCCCAACAGAATCTTCGTCCGCTGACCTCCACTCAGTTCCGTAACATCCTGATCAAGCCCTAGTTCCAGAAGCCCCAGCGCACGTGCAACCTCTTCTATCTTAGAATCTATGATGTAGAAATCATGCATCATCAGCGTATCCTGAATCGAACCCAACTCCTCCATCATCTCTTCCATCGCATCCGGGTCTGCATCCCCTAGCGAATCACAGATCTGATTCATCTTTTCTTCTAACTCAAACAGATAGGAAAAAGCTGATTTCAACACGTCACGGATCGTCATCCCCGGCTCAAGGACTGTGTGCTGATCCAGATAACCAGCCCTCACCTTCTTCGCCCATTCCACCTTTCCTTCATCCGGGATTAATTTTCCCGTTACAATATTGAAAAAAGTAGACTTTCCTTCTCCGTTGGCACCGACCAGACCGATATGCTCACCTTTTAAAAGACGAAAAGAAACATCATCGAATATCGCACGATCCCCAAAACCATGTGTCAGATGTTCAACATTTAAAATACTCATCTCTCTTCACCTCATTCTATATAGTCAGCATTTACTATATCATATTCCCGGAGAAAGGTGCAATACCGGATACTGCTGATACCAGGAATCAATACTTCCCTTTATACCAAATGCTGCATGCCCCCGCTCCTCCTTCCCGAACACCTCATCTATGGACTTCGTTGACATTCCTCCCTCAAATAGGTATAATGTCTTTATTACACTTGTAAGATTTTATTCCGGAGGAACCCATTATGCATAAACTGCCCCAGATATCAGAAGCCGAATACGAAGTAATGAAGATTATATGGAAATACGCTCCCATCAACACGAATGAAGTCACGGAGCGCCTAACCCGTACAACCTCCTGGAACCCTAAGACCATCCAGACCATGCTGAAGCGCCTGGTCACAAAGGGCGCCCTTACCTACGAGAAGCAAAGCCGCGTCTTCGTCTACACACCATTAGTCAAAGAAGACGAATATGTCAGTCAGAAGAGTTCTTCTTTTCTGAAACGCTATTATAATGGAGATATTACTGCTATGCTTTCTGCCTATCTTGAGAATGACCGTTTGTCTGAGTCAGATATTGACTCTCTTCGCAGTCTTCTTTCCGGCAAGGTCAGGAGGGATTGATATGGTGCAATTCTTCATTCATTTTCTCTATTGCAATATACTGATTGCTCTCTTTATCTGCATGATTCTAGTAGTCAAAAGAGTGCTTAAGAACCATTTATCCGGGAGAATCCAATATAACTTATGGTATCTGCCGCTTTTCTTGCTTGCAGTTCCATTCATACCGTTACACCTTCCCGAATTGGCACAATTAATCTCATGGGTCGGCAAAATCACGTATTGGAAAGCGCACTCTTGTGACTCATTCATTGCGACCGAGCAGACGGTCAATACCGCTCCTCAGACTGCTGCAGCGAACTGGATGAATGATTTTGCGATCTCTGTCAGTGGCAGAACTCCCTCCATATTGGGATATCTGCTTCTGACCATATGGTGTGGCGGTATGCTGATTATGCTGTTGCTGACACTTAGGTCTCTAATGCAGTTTCATCGCATCAGCCAATCCGCTTTACCGCTTCAGAGCGAAGATGTCCGCAATCTGTTTGAATCCTGCTGCCTGGAGATGGAAATCACCAAAGATATTCCTATATACAGCACCGCATTCATAAAAACGCCCATTATGACCGGCATATTCAAGCCTCGCATCTATCTTCCAATCCATCTGATCTCAGATCTCGGCACGGATTATCAGAAGAAAGATCTGCGGTATATGCTTCTCCATGAACTACAGCACTATAAACATCATGATTCACTTGCAAATGCGATAACCAATCTTGCAGGAATCATATACTGGTTCAACCCATTGATCTGGTATGCTATAAAGGAGATGCGAAATGACCGGGAGATTGCCTGTGACTCCTCCGTACTGGCAATGCTTGATGAATGTGATCACATTGATTACGGCAATACACTCATTCACTTTGCAGAGACACTTTCCCGTTCTCCATTCCACTTCGCCTCTGGACTGGGAGGGGACATGAAACAGATGAAAAGACGCATCCTGAATATCGCTTCCTACCAGCCGTTGACATTCTCCAAAAGGATGAAGGGATTGATTGTTTACTGCCTGATCATAGTTCTTCTCCTTGGTTTCCTGCCTTTCCTGTCAGCAAATGCCTCCTCATCTGATACCAGCAAGTTCCGGCCAGACTCCGGCACCGTCTCTTCCCTGGATCTGGATTCTTACTTCAAAGGTTATAAGGGAAGTTTCGTA
>Ga0129309_1001527_pt1 | contig 11251 bp, 11 predicted proteins | sample L1105metagenome_FD_94439 | JGI IMG/M metagenome (GOLD analysis project Ga0129309, IMG submission 94439) | Ring-tailed lemur group fecal microbial communities from Wisconsin, USA - L1105 metagenome | ecosystem: Host-associated > Mammals > Digestive system > Large intestine > Fecal | place: USA...
AGGCCGATCACGATCCCCATGAGCAGGGCATACTGGTAGCCCAGCAGCCACAGGCCCGCGGTGCAGACGGCGATCACGATCAAAATAATCAGTATCTGGGCTTTCAGCCATGCCCCGCCCAGCGACTGCATGGCGTCCATAATATTTTTGATCCGCGGATATATCCCTTTTTCATTCAGAAACTTTTTTATCTCGTCATAATCCTTCAGGATGAGCATAAAGGACACAAATACGATCAGGACAACGCCCAGCCATTTCATGACCGCCATCAGACACGATATGGAATTTTTCAGTACTCCCGGCACGGTGTATTCCCTTACGCGCTCCTCCAGAACGTTCATATTCTCATAAATAAAATTCTGTACGGCCAGCGCGTGGATGCCGGTATTCTTCTCCACCAGCCGGCAGCACGAATTTATCATCTGCTCGGCCTTTCCCATATACAGGTCAAAATCGGCGGCCAGCCGGACGATCTGCCTGATCAGCTGGTTTCCCAGAAAGTAAACCGCCGTCCCCAGCACGGCAACAAGAAACGTCATGAGCAGGCCGCCCGCATACATCTTTTTCATATGAAGCTTTCGCTCCAGAAACAGCGTCCCCGGAAGCACCATCCGCACCAGAACCCATGCAAGCAAAAAGGGAATCACGACAGGCAGTACATATTTCATTCCCAGAAATACTGCTATGGCAATTCCCACGATCATTATAATATCTTTGTATGATGAGCGCATACTTTCTCCTCTCCGGTTTACAAGGCTTTCGTCATTTTATCCCGGAAATAGTATGCGCTTTTCTGCTGTTTTTCATGTAACGATCCGAATGTCTATATCTCCGGAAATCCTTGCGGCATGCAGTCAAATGCCATCTTTTTCCCGGTAATCGGATGCACCAGCTCCAGATGGTTTGCACAGAGTGCCAGTCCCTGTCCTTTTTGCGCCTGAGGATTATACTTGGTATCGCCGTACAGAGGAAATCCCGCTTCCGCCATCTGTACCCTGATCTGGTGAAAACGGCCGGTCTGAAGAAAAATTTTTAAAAGCGACAGTTCTCCCTGTTCTCTCAGCACCTCATAATCCAGCACCGCGCGCTTTGCGCCCGGCGTCTGTTCTGACACGGTTCTCGCCACATTCCCTTTCGGATCTTTTTTCAGAAAACTGATAAGCCGGCCTTTTTTCTTTTCCGGATGCCCGCAGACCGCGGCCAGATATTCCTTTTTCATCCTTCCGTCCTGCACCTGAGCGCTAAGCGACGCAGCCGCCTTTTTCGTCTTCGCAAACACGATGAGTCCCTGCACCGGCTGGTCAAGGCGGTGGACAACGGCAAGATACGGATTTGCCCGCCCTTCCTTCTCCGCAAGACAGGTGCGGACCATACTCTCAAGATCCTGTCTTCCGAACGAAGCGCTCTGCACGGCAAGTCCGGCCGGTTTTTTACAGACGATCAGATGACCGTCCTCATAAATGATATCTGGCATAATTGTTTTCCTTTCTGCGAAAAAAAGAGCCCGCCGCATGGCGAGCCTTTTTTTACGCTAGTTAGATTACCCTGTTATTTATAATTTAACAACGTTAGCTGCCTGCATTCCGCGAGCGCCTTCTGTTAAATCGTAAGAAACAGACTGACCTTCTTCCAGAGATTTGAATCCTTCACCCTGGATAGCTGAGAAATGTACGAATACATCTGCTCCGTCTTCGCCTGTGATAAATCCATAACCCTTTTCTGCGTTGAACCATTTAACTGTACCCTTGTTCATCTTGGTACCTCCATAAAAATAGAAAAATTTATATAGCCTTGCTACAACTGCAATTATATTCTCTGGCATTTTTGTTGTCAAGCTAAAATTCCGTATAAATTCAATTAATTATTCAATTATTTCATTTTCATCATTAGCTTCACATCTCCGCCGCTCTCCAGCAAATGATTCATCACAATAGACGCTGCGCCAATTGCAGTAGCCACATCCCCTAACTTAGACACAACAATCCTTGTATTCTGACCAACATTAGGCATTCGATGCTTTTCAACTGCAGCAAAAAGGTTTTCAGTAAAATATGCTCCATTTCGCGAAATACCGCCTTCCAGAATAATCAATCCTATATCCAGTAAATTAATTACGCTTGCAATTGCCGCTCCAAGATATCTCAGAGCATCCAGTACAATTTTCTCACTAAAGTCGTCTCCCCGGCTTGCCATATTATAAATCAATTTAGCCGACAGTTCCTCTCCATTCTCCATGGCCGTGCGCAGCATACTTTCCGTTCCCGTTTCTAAACCAGCCTTAGCGTCCCGTACCATAGCCCTTGCAGATGACACCGCTTCCAGACAGCCATAGTTTCCACAGTCACACTGTGGTCCATCGGGCGACACCATCATATGTCCAAATTCACCCGCCGCGCCATTACCCTGGTATACTTCATTATGGAATACAATCGCCCCGCCAATACCATATCCAAGATTAATACACATATAATCTTCGGTCTCTTTAGCTTCCCCATACAATTTTTCTCCAAAAGCCGTCGCTCTGGTGGCATTATCCATATAAACACGTACATGCAGCTTTTCCTGCAAAATAGAGATTAAGTCCACATTATACCATTTAATATCCGGCGAAAAAAGTACCTGACCTTCGGACACATCAATAATACCCGGAACAGCAATTCCGACACCGATAATTTTCTTCCAATCAATGCCCGAGCTTTCCACAAGTTTATGTATGGTATCTACTATCCTTGCAATCACTTCATCCGGTCCCTGCTGGAAGCAGGTAGGTACAGAAAGTTTTTTTAAAACTCTATGTGCATTCATAAGAACACAGATAATATTAGTAGCTCCTAAATCCACCCCCACACTATAATATGCATTTTCCACAAACTTCAGCATTTTAGGTGGTTTTCCTCCGGTAGAGACACCCGTCCCCATTTCTTCAACTACACCCACTTCAATAAAGAAATCCACGATTTTCATTATAGCAGGCATAGACAATCCTGTGAGTCTGGATAACTCAGCACGGCTTGTCAAGTCCTTATTTCTTATTAGGTTTAATACAATCTGCTTATTATGATAACGCATTTTTTCCTGCTCCACTTCAATAACCCTTTTTCTATGTATTATATTTTGTATTGTACTATTAACAACCAAATATTACCATTATTTTTTATAAAATACAAAATATTTTTTTAGTTTCAACATCTCCGCTATATTCACATTGTCAATCTTAAAATTTCAACAATGTCATTGCGATTAAGGGGATATAGGTTTCCGGTTTTAACCGTATCATGCTCTGAACATTTATCTGCCATTTCATAAAAGCGGCTGTCATCAATATTCAGGTCTTTCATTCTTGTTGGCATACCCAATCTGCAAAATAGATTCTCAATCTTTTCGATTCCCTCCAGCGCTGTCTTCTCTGGATTTTCAAAATCTTCCTCTACACCCATAACTCTCACTGCAAACTGTACAAAACGCTTTATGTTGTGCTTATATACATATCTGCACCATGCTGGAAAGATCACAGCCAATCCGGCTCCATGAGCAATATCATAAATAGCCCCCAGCTCATGTTCTATAGAATGGGAAGCCCAATCTCCTACTCTTCCCGTTTCCAGCAGGCCATTATGAGAAATAGCTCCCGCCCACATTATATCAGCCCGTACCTCATAATCAGAAGGATTTTCTATTACTTCCAGCGATCGTTTGATCATTGTTTTCAGCAATCCTTCACTCAGACGGTCTATAAATTCTACATTTGTTTCATTATCAAAATATCGTTCCATCGTGTGCATCATAATATCCACACAACCGCATGCTGTCTGATAAGGCGGCAGGGTATACGTCAGTTCTGGGTTCAATATCGCAAATACCGGTCTTAAAAGTTCATTTCCATATCCGATTTTTCTTTCCGTTTCCTCATTTGTAATCACACTGAAAACACTAGATTCACTTCCAGTAGCCGGCAGTGTCAGCACGCACCCTACTGGAAGAGCGGTCACCGGTTCTTGCTTCCCACAATAAAAATCCCAAACATTTCCCTCATAAGGAACTCCAAGCGCGATTGCTTTCGCTGTATCAATAACGCTTCCACCTCCAATTGCCAGAAGGAATCGAATGTTCTCTCTGCGGCAAAGTTCAATTCCTTCTTGTACCAACCGAAGCCGCGGATTTGGCTGTGCCCCGCCAAATTCTACATAAGACACCCCCGCTGTTTCAAGCGACTTCACAACACGTTCAAACAACCCAGACCGCTTTACACTTCCCTGACCACAACAAATCAATATTTTATCAGCATATTTTTTCACCAATCGACCTGTTTCGTCTTCTTTTCGTCTGCCAAACACAATTTTCGTTTTACACTCAAATATAAAATCCTTCATTGCAATTCCCCTTTCTTCTCATCCGTAAATTTTATTTCTAAATATGATTTGCCACCTCAAATGCATCCCAAATGCCATACATTATATTTGAAACTCTTCTTGCATCCCCTAAAAGATACAATTCCGGTACATCAAATTTTAAATCTTGATAAAGTCTGTCATTCTCTTTATATCCGACCGCCAGTATCACGCTATCACATGCGATTTTTTCTTCTGACTGATCACTCTTCACCATTAAGCATCCATTTCTGTATTCACTGGCTTTCGCATTCGTTAAAACTCTAACTCCATAATATGGTATTAAACGTTCCAACATGTCTTTATTTGCATGACACAGTGGTCCGTTCACCGCCATAATACTGTCCAGTGCTTCCACAATAGTAACTCTTTTTCCCTGTTTTGCCAGCCAAAGAGCTGTTTCACATCCAACCAGACCGCCTCCAATAATAACTACTGTATCACCTGCATCAGTTTTCTTTTTTAACACCTGCTCTGCTGTATAAACATTTTGGTCATCTCCAAGAGAAAATCTCTTTGGAACTGAACCGGTTGCCACAATAATTGCATCAGCCTTTGCTGTCAGCACATCAGCCTTTGATATTGTTTTTTGATAATAAACCGGTACCTGCAATTCCTTTAATTGATTTTCATACCATTTTGCCAGTTCAAGATCATCATTTTTAAAATCCGGTACTCCGCCCGATATCAAATTGCCGCCCAGCCTTGTTCCTTTTTCATACAAAACCGGCTTATGTCCGCGAATCGCCAAAACTCTGGCAGCCTCGCATCCGGCCACACCTCCTCCAATAATCATCACTGTTTTAGGCTTTAAAACCGGATTATACGCCGTGTACCGTTCTCTTGCCGTCTGAGGATTTACCGCACAATTAATCATAGAATATTCCTGTACTCTTCCCATACAGCCTTCCTGGCAGGAAATACAAGGACGTATTAACTCCTTCCTGCCTGAGCGCAGCTTATTTACGTAATCAGGATCAGCCAACAACGGTCTTCCTAATCCGATAATATCGCAGCTTCCATTTTCTATAGCTTCCAAAGCCATCTGCGGATCGTCCATCCGTCCTGCGCAAAGAACCGGCACATTCACAGCTTCTTTTACCATTTTGCAATATGGACGGTACAATCCTTTCTTCTGATACATCGGCGGATGACTCCACCACCATGCATCATAGGTTCCTACATCCGTGTCCAATGCATCATATCCATAGGAAACTAACAATTTTGCCGCCTCAATTCCCTCCTCAATATCTCTTCCCTTTTCTTCAAACTCTTCCCCCGGCAATGCGCCTTCTCTCCAGTCTTTTATCATACTTTTTACACTAAACCTCAGTACAACCGGGAATTTCTGACCGCAGCGCAGCTTTATTTCTTCTACAACTTCTCTGGCAAACCTAAGACGATTTTCCAAAGATCCACCGTACTCATCTGTTCGCTGATTAAACATCGAAATGGCGAACTGATCTAAAAGGTAGCCTTCATGAACTGCATGAATTTCAACCCCGTCAAATCCACTGCGTTTTGCATTATATGCACCATCTCCAAAAGATTTTACAATGCTATGTATTTCATCGATAGTCAAAGGACGACAAGTTTTATCCAACCAGCGATGTGGTATTTCAGAAGGCGCTACAGGTGGAAATTCGCCCAAATTTGTGGGAATTGTTACTCGTCCAAATCCTCCCGACATCTGCAAAAAAATCTTACTTCCGTACGCATGAACACGCTCTGTCATCTCCCTAGCTGTCCGGATAAAATGCACCGGGTTATAGGTAGAATTCGGACAATTTGGCATACTTTGAGTTTCTACTTTACAATCCGAAAAAGTCACACCTGTTATAATCAGGCCCGCACCGCCTTTAGCGCGAGCCGTATAATAATCAATCCCTCTCTGATTAAATCCACCCTGTGCATCAGCAAGTCCAAGAGGACCCATTGGAGCCATTGCAAAACGGTTTCGAATAGTAATGGCACCTATTTTAACCGGCGTAAATAATTTTTCATATTCCATTTTTGCACCCCGCTTAAACGTTATTCTGTTCTGATTCTGCAGGCCTTTAAAATCTCCAGCATTTCCGGTATGGTCGCTACTCTTGGATTATTTGCATAATCCCCCAGTACTTGTCCGCAGTCAGCAATCTCTTTCAATTCTTCATCTGAAATATTTAAATCATTCATGCTGATCCATAAACCAATTTTTTTCAGCATAAAATCTATTGCCTCACAACACCCGCAAGACGCTTCCTCGTCCGATTTTTCTTCCAGATCAGGATTCATAATACGTCCTACCACCGCAAATTTTTTCACTGCAGACTCCCGTGTATAACGAGTAAATTGAGGATATATTACCGCCAGTGCCTGTCCATGCGTCACATGCGGGCAATGGCCGCCAATCTGCATTCCAAGGCCGTGAGGCAATGTGACACCGGCTGTCGCATTTGTCAATCCTCCTAATGTATCTGCCCATGCCATTTGATCCCGTGCCTCAAGGTCATTTCCGTCTATTACCACTCTTGGCAAAAATTCTGTAATTAAGCGAATTGCCTCCAGTGCCATTGTTTCTGCCAATGGATTTGTATTTACTGAAAGATATGCCTCGAAATTGTGGCAAAAAGCATCAAAGCCTGTCTGTGCCGTCACAGCTGGCGGCATGCTGTCCGTAAGCTGCGGATCAACCAATGCAACTTTGGGATAAATATTTCTATTCCAGATAGCAGATTTATCTTTTGTTTCTGTCTTTGTAATCACCGCACACGGCGTAACCTGCGATCCCGTCCCAGCCGTAGTCCCAACTGCAATAATAGGCAGGGTCATTTCTGTCGGACCGTCGGTATGACAGTTATATTCCCATGCAGTCTTCGGGTGTGTAGCCTCCACAGCAATCGCTTTTGCAGTATCCATTGCCGAACCTCCGCCAAGCCCAATCACCACGTCAGCCTTGAATTCTCGGGCAAGATCTGCTCCCCGTGTCACCTGCTCTGTCGTCGGATTAGGCCGCACGCCGTCAAAACGTCTGAATTCTATTCCTGCTTCTTTTAATGATTGTTCTATCAAAAAATACGGTTTATCAGACGCGCCGCCCTTAGCCCCGGTTACTACTAATGCCCTTTTTCCATATTGTATTGCTAATTCTCCAATCTCTTTTACTCTGCCTCTTCCAAACACAATCTGAGTAGGATTTCCATATTCAAAGTTTTCCATTATATTTCTTCTCCTTCTTCATTGCTTTCCGTATCAGATACTTTTTCCGTTTTATATTGAGGGACTCCTCCCTCCCAACCACTTTTTAGACACATTGGGCGATGTGTAACAATAATATCCCTAAACAAACCATCTACAACTTTAAATGCTTCCACTGCTACAAAGCCCGGAGAGCAACCTTTTTCCCCCGTTGTAACAAATTCCACAATTGCCACCACAATGCCCATTGTTTCATCTACTACCACATAACGGCGATTTGCTATTTCCCATTTAAGGAGAGGGTTTAAAAAACCGGTACGCAGAGAATGAAAATCCGTTTTGGTATTTGTACAATGTTCCCCTTCTTCATAACGCATAGCATCAGGATGCGCGAGTACTTGATCCCAATCGCACAAGCGGTTTAACCCGTCAAAATAGGAATCCGCCGCAAGAATCATTTCTTCTCTCGACATTCTGTCCTCTATCGCAATAGGCCAATCAAATTCATGATATCTTTGAGGATAATCCTGCGGTGTCGCTTTGAAGTGAATCAAGTGGTTTTCCAGAGAAATCTCTTCTATTTCATCTATATATCCATTTTCATTCAAATGCAGACGCACAAAATAATACCACCATTTACAGGAACTTCTGTTATGCTCCCTGATATTATCCCATTTAAATGCTTTTTTCGGATATGGCGTGCGTATCTCTTCCAAAATCGCTTCGTTTGTAGCTGTTCCAATAAAAGTTGCCTGACACATTTCCCAATCAACAAAGGTCTGACGACACGGGAAATAAAGAGCCTCTTTCCAAATCTCATTATCCCCAACCTGAATTACCTCTCCATTAAAAGTTGCCCTAACTTTAGGATCTAATCTGCACATAGTCGGTTCCGCATACACAGCTGCGTCCAGATACTGCGCCATCGACTGTAACAACATTTTTCGTTTTTGTCTTCGAATACTGATTTCTTTCATGTCATTTTTCCTTTCTTTTCACAAAAAGCAGCAATATCATATAGTTTTACTTTAATCCCAGTTAATATCTTTCCAGCACTCCTTATGTATGTACTTCTCTTTCATCTCTTCTGGAATGAGATCCATACGAAAATGCTCTGTCAACATATTGCTCTGACGCGCCCGCAAAGTAAGCCATGGTTTTCTGGTTTCTATAATCCGATAAAACCCATGTATTGTTCCTGCCGGAATACAGATACAACAAGGATGGCTTATCGTATGTTTCTCAAGCTCTTCACCCAGACATATTTCAACCGTAGCGTTCAGTTCTTGCGGATGATCATAATCTGCACCAAAAAGGAAAATAAATTCATCTTCCTGATGCTCATGAGGCGGTTTTCCTATCTCAGGATCAGGGAAATTTCTTCCCGGCAGATTCCAGTGTAATTCATAATGGTTTATACCTGAATATTTAGGATCCCTAATAATTTCCTTATTAATTACCTGAATCCATGGCCCAGAATATGCCTCTGCCTCTCCATTATTTCCATTTGCAATCTGCACACTCGTTCCATATTTCCCCGGCTCTATTATTTTCGGTATCAGCATAAAATTCCCCCTTCCCTAATCCCAATTAACCGGCTGCCAAAGCTCCGGATGCGTAATTTTGGCCCGTATTTCCTCCGGCAAGAGTTCCTGATGAGGATATTCAGACATATGCTGTGCTTGATGTATGCGAAATAAAATATATGGCCTATTTACCTCACGCGGAATAAAGCTTCCATGAATCAAGCCTCCCGGCATACATAAACAACATGTCTTATCTAATGTATGATGTTCCATTTCCTTTCCAAGCGAAAAATCCAGCTTTGCTCCCAAATCAAACGGATGCTCCGGATCTGTTCCTATCAGAAAAATCAATTCAAATTCTTTATGCTCATGTGGCGGATGTCCGACATCAGCATCTTGATAATGGTTTTCCGCTGCAGTCCAATGAGCAGTATAAAAATTAGCTGATGGAAACTGATCACAATCCAATACCTGCACATAATGTCCAAGATCATGTTCCAGATTTCCATCTTTGCCATTTGCATATTGTATCATATATCCATACTTGCCCGGCTCTATTCTCTTGTCTGCCATGATAACCTCCTATACACTCAAATAGTTTACAATAATTTCCTGTGGTATTGCATTAGACGCCCCTTCATATACCACCGATCCTTTCTCAATAATATAGCATCTGTCGCTTATTGAAATAGCAAACTTCACACTCTGTTCTGCAATCAGAATCGACACTCCCTGAGCTCTCAGTTTTTTAACAACTTCTATCAGCTCCTGGCAAACAATAGGAGCCAGTCCTTCACATATTTCATCCATCACCAATAATCTCGGATTGGATATCAAGCCTCTTGCAATAGCCAGCATTTGCTGTTCTCCACCGCTCAAACGATTTCCCAGCTGTTTTCCTCTTGTCTTTAAAATCGGAAATAATTCATAAATCCGCTCAAAATTCCATTGATCTCCACTAGATTTATCTATCGTATTTCTTTCTGCCAAAATCAGGTTCTCTTTCACAGTAAGATTTGGATAAATATGTCTTCCCTGTGGAACCAGCGCAATCCCTTTTCTTGAAATTTTGTACGGCGGCAGCCCAGCAATATTATTTCCTTCGAAAATCACTTCTCCGCCTGTAGGCCGTACAATTCCCATAATCGTATTCAGCGTTGTAGATTTTCCAACGCCATTTCTTCCCAAAATACATACGGATTCTCCTTCATCCACATGCAAATTGATTCCAAACAGCACCTGACTCAAATCGTATTTAGACTCCAAATTTTTCACTTCTAAAATCATGACATATCTCCTAAATAAGTTTGAATGACCAGCGGATTATTTCTTACCTCTTCAGGAGTTCCGGATGCAAGATATTCCCCCCTGTGCATGACCGTAATGTGCTCCGCAAAATCAAACACAATATCCATATCATGCTCTATAAAGATCACTGTAATCCCCTGTTGTTTTACAATACTGGTTACTAATGCCATCAAATCATATCCCTCTGTTCTGGATATACCAGCCGTTGGTTCATCCAACATAAGAAGTTTTGGTTCCAAAGCAAGTGTCACACCTATTTCGAGTTTTCTCTGGTCTCCGTAAGAAAGAAATCCTGCAATCTCACGCGCTTTATCCTTGAGCCGGACCATCTCCATAATCTGTTCTACGTCTTTCTCTAAAAAATGTTCTGACTTTTGAAAAAAGCTAAGATATTTTCTGTTTCGGCATATACATGCAATCTGTATATTTTCATATACGGAAAGTCTGTTAAACAACTTAGAAATCTGAAAACATTTTCCGATTCCTTTTTGCACAATTTTATAAGTCGGCATCTTCGTAATGTCCTGTTCAAGATAATACACATGCCCAGAAGTCGGAGCTGTACGGTTTGTGATCATATCAAGCAGCGTCGTCTTTCCTGCTCCATTACTGCCTATAATTGCCCGCACCTGATGTTCCGGCACTTCAATACTGATATCATTAACCGCTCTCAGGGATCCAAATGACCGGCACAGTTTTTCCGTTCGCAATATATTCACTCTTTTCCACTCCCTAGTATAATAATGGTGTAGTCAATCAAGACTAATTGGTTAATAAGTTTCTATATCAGATAACAGAAGAAGGATTTCTTTCTTCATCAGATGTTATCCATAATAATTCTCATGTCTG
>Ga0129309_1001528_pt1 | contig 11246 bp, 9 predicted proteins | sample L1105metagenome_FD_94439 | JGI IMG/M metagenome (GOLD analysis project Ga0129309, IMG submission 94439) | Ring-tailed lemur group fecal microbial communities from Wisconsin, USA - L1105 metagenome | ecosystem: Host-associated > Mammals > Digestive system > Large intestine > Fecal | place: USA...
TGTGATCGAAGAGATTGAAGATGTGATCGGAATCGAAGCACAGGATGCACCGCTGATTTCAGCAAAAAACGGAATCAATATTGAAGATGTTCTGGAAAAGATCGTCGAAGTGATCCCTCCTCCGGAAGGAGATCCGGAAGGACCTCTTCAGGCATTGATCTTTGACAGCCTGTATGATTCCTATAAAGGCGTGATCATCTTTGCAAGGATCAAGGAAGGGACGATTCGGACCGGAACACGCATGCGCATGATGGCAACCGGAGCGGAAGCAGATGTTGTTGAAGTTGGAACCTTTGGTGCGGGGCAGTTTTTCCCATGTGAAGAATTATCTGCCGGTATGGTAGGGTATATTACGGCAAGCCTGAAGAATGTCAAAGATACTCGTGTTGGAGACACGGTTACGGATGCATTTCATCCATGCGATAAGCCTCTTCCGGGCTATAAGAAAGTGAATCCGATGGTCTATTGCGGACTTTATCCGGCAGATGGGGCAAAATACCCGGATCTCAGAGATGCACTGGAAAAACTTCAGCTCAACGATGCCGCACTTCAATACGAACCGGAGACATCAATTGCATTGGGCTTTGGCTTTCGATGCGGATTTCTTGGCCTGCTTCACCTTGAGATTATTCAGGAACGTCTGGAAAGGGAATATAATCTGGATCTTGTTACGACTGCTCCCGGCGTTGTCTATCGTGTTTATAAGACGGATGGCACGATGATCGAGCTGACGAATCCTTCCAATCTTCCGGATTCTTCCGAGATCGAGCATATGGAAGAACCGATCGTCAATGCGGAGATCATGGTAACGACAGAATATGTCGGAGCGATCATGCAGCTCTGTCAGGAGCGGAGAGGCAGATATATCAGTATGGAGTACATGGAAGAGACACGTGCACTTCTCAAGTATGAGCTTCCATTGAATGAAATTATTTATGACTTCTTTGACGCGTTAAAGTCCCGTTCGCGCGGATATGCATCGTTTGATTATGATATGAAAGGATATGAGCCATCGGATCTTGTAAAACTGGATATTTTGATCAACAAAGAAGAGGTGGATGCATTGTCATTCATTGTGCATGCGGATACCGCATATGCAAGAGGACGGAAGATGTGTGAGAAGCTGAAAAAAGAGATTCCAAGACATTTATTTGAAATCCCGATTCAGGCAGCGATCGGAAGCAAGATTATTGCACGTGAGACGGTCAAGGCAGTACGAAAAGACGTACTTGCGAAGTGTTACGGAGGAGATATTTCCCGTAAGAAGAAGTTATTGGAAAAGCAAAAAGAAGGAAAGAAGAGAATGCGTCAGGTTGGCAATGTAGAAATTCCGCAGAAAGCATTCATGAGTGTATTAAAATTAGATGAAGAATAAAAAGAATTTGAGCCTTTATCTTCATATTCCTTTTTGTATTCAAAAATGTAAGTATTGTGATTTCCTATCCTTTTCTGCAGCGGAAGAGGATAGGAATTCTTATGTTCAGGAACTGCAAAAAGAAATTGTATGGAAAAGCAGATGGGTCGGGGATTATCGGGTCGTTTCCATATTTTTTGGCGGGGGAACGCCTTCTCTGCTCGATCCGGATCAGATAAAGAAGTTGATGGAATCGATTTATGATCATTATGATGTTGCTGCGGATGCGGAAATTACGATGGAAGCCAATCCGGGTACGCTGACGGAAGAAAAGCTGACTGCCTGTAAGCGGGCAGGAATAAACAGGCTGAGCATCGGTCTGCAAAGTGCCGACAACCGGGAACTGATGATGCTTGGAAGAATCCATTCATATGAACAGTTTTTGGAGAATTTTTATCTTGCAAGGGAAATGGGTTTTGAAAATATCAATGTTGACCTGATGTCTGCGATTCCGGGACAGACGCTGGACGGTTATCGAAAGACATTGGAGAAAATTGCCGCACTGAATCCGGAACATATCTCTGCTTATAGTCTGATCGTGGAGGAAGGAACGCCGCTTGCAGAAGACGGCGATTTGTTGGGACAGCTGCCGGATGAAGAGATTGACAGAGAGATGTATCAACTTACAAAGTCCTATCTGCAGCAATATGGATATGACAGATACGAGATATCCAATTATGCTAAAAAGGGAAAAGCTTGCAAACATAATATTGTCTATTGGACGGGAGGAGATTATCTGGGCCTTGGTCTGGGGGCATCGTCTTACTTTCAGGGGATGCGTTTCAGCAATGAAAGCCGGTGGAAAGAATATCGTTATGACAGTGGTAAATGCCATCTGCAAGTATTAAGTGAGAAAGATAAAATAGAAGAATTTATGTTTCTTGGAATGCGTATGACAAAAGGGATTTCCAGGATGGAGTTTCAGGATCGTTTTCACAAAACGGCAGAGTCCGTTTATGGAGAACTTTTGAAAAGACAGGAGAGTCAGGGACTGATCGTCTGCAGCGGAGACCACATCCGACTGACGGAACGCGGACTGGATGTCAGCAATTATGTATTCTGTGATTATCTGTTATAAAAATTTTGTCCAAAATATAAAAAATTTAATAAAATGCGAATGATTCGCATTTTGGATGATTGCATTTTGAGAATAAAAGTGATATGATATGCTGTAATCGCGAACAATAGTTAGAAAGTGATAGAAGAACAGGAGGATTTGAGATGATCAAGATAGATATTATTTCAGGCTTTTTAGGTGCCGGAAAGACGACATTAATCAAAAAATTATTAAAAGAAGCATATGTTGGAGAACAGGTGGTTTTGATAGAGAATGAATTTGGTGAAATCGGTATTGATGGAGGCTTTTTAAAGGATGCGGGAATTGAGATTCGTGAGATGAATTCCGGCTGCATCTGCTGTTCTTTAGTAGGAGACTTTGAAGAATCATTAAAACAGGTCGTAACAACCTATCATCCGGATCGTATTGTGATTGAGCCGTCCGGAGTAGGAAAGCTTTCAGATGTGGTAAAAGCGGTTGAACCGGTAGAGGGAATTGTTGTCAACAGCCTTACGACAGTAGCAGATGCGAAAAAATGCAAGTCTTATATGAAGAATTTCGGCGAGTTTTATAATAATCAGGTAGAAAGTGCCGGTACTGTTATCTTGAGCAGAACCGGTGATATTAAGGAAAAGAAGCTGGAAGAGACAATGCGCTTATTGAAGGAAAAGAATCCGGAAGCAATCATTGTTACAACACCATGGGATCAACTGGATGGTAAGAAACTGCTGTCTACGATGGAAGGTGCTGAAGTCCGTGCAAAAGATCTTCTGGATGATGTATGTCCGGTCTGCGGTCATCACCATGATCATGAAGAAGATGGACATCATCATCACGATCATGAGGAGCATGAACATCATCATCATCACGATCACGAGGAGCATGAACATCATCATCACCACGATCATGGAGAACATGAACATCATCATGACTGCGGCTGTGGTCATGACCATCATGAACATCACCATCACCATGCAGATGATGTATTTGCAAGTTGGGGACTCGAGACGAGTAAGAAGTTTACAAAAGAGAAGATTTCAGAGATTTTAGGACAGATGCCGGAGACCGTGCTTCGTGCGAAAGGTATGGTACCTTCTGAGGATGGAACATGGATCTACTTTGATTATGTTCCGGAAGAGATGGAGATTCGGGAAGGAGCTCCGGAGGTTTGCGGTAAGATCTGTGTTATTGGCTCCAAGATGGATGAAGAATTTATTTCAAAATTATTTAAGTAGGTGATAATGTGAAAGAAGTACCGGTTTATGTATTTACGGGTTTATTAGACAGTGGGAAGACTTCTTTTATCAATGATACGCTTCGCCAGCCGGATTTTCGTACGGGAGAGCGGATCATGGTAATTTCCTGTGAAGAAGGAGAAGAGGAATTTGAGACAAAAGCCTGTGTGTATGTAGAAGATGAGGAAGACTTTTCTTCTGAATTGATCAACAGCTGTATCCAAAAGTATGATCCGACGATGATCATGGTTGAATTCAACGGAATGTGGCAGATTGAGACGTTATACGATGCTTTTGTCGATACGCCGGGAGAGATTTATCAGGCAATCATGACGGTAGATGCAAGTACCTTTGACATGTATATGAGGAATATGCGGGCATTGATCATCGAGAAGTTTAAGATGGCAGATATGATCATATTTAACCGATGCGATGATGAAACTCCTGCAGCCACATACCGTCGTTCTGCGCTTGCGGTTAACAGCAGGGTTCAGGTGTATTTTGAACGAAGTGACGGCAAAGAGTTCGAGATGGAAGATCTGCTTCCATTTGATGTTACAAAAGATATTATCGAAATTGAAGATGCGGAATATGGTATCTGGTTCGTAGACGCGCAGGATAATCCGAAGCGCTATGACGGCAAGCTGGTGCAGATGAAAACTCAGGTTCGCAGGTCGAATCGTCTGCCGCGGACGGGAATTTATCCGGGCAGAAAGATTATGACATGCTGTGCGGATGACATTGCATTTTATGCTTATCCATGCAATCTTGCAAAGGCAAAATCCCATACATTTAATTTGGCTGATTTTTCCAATATTCGAGACGGTGAATGGGTCAAACTGCTTGCAAAAGTACATCAGAGAGGCGAGTATATCATGCTTCAGGCCGTACAGATTGAAAAGGCAGTTCCTCCAAAAGAAGAAGTTGTCAATTTCTAATTTTGCAGCAGTTTTTGTATGTTGATACGCCCCCAGCCCTGCTGATTATACGGAAGCCCAAGATCATCACAGCTGGAACGTAATTTTAATTTGATCATTTTATTCGTAGAAGCGGGATATTTTTCCAGGTAAAGTGCGATCGCTCCGGAGACGATCGGAGTTGCCATGGATGTTCCGCTTCTTTCTGTGTAGTGTGAGGAACTGTAACAGGATAGAATATTGGTTCCGGGAGCAGTAAGATCCGGCTTCATAATACAGTCTTTTGTCGGCCCTCTTCCGGAGTATGGATTTTTATCATCATCACAGGAGCCGATGGTGATTACCTTGTAGCTTGTTCCGGGACTTGTAATACTATATTGTTCGGGTCCCATATTTCCACCGGAAATGCAGATGATCAATCCTCTGTCCCAAAGACGTTCTACCCATTCCGTCAGTTCTTTTCGCTTTGAAGCACTGTATTCATCATCCATGCCGATGGAGATATTGACAATTTTGATCTTATAAACGTCCATATAATCCAGAATCCATTGAAAACATCGAATCAGATTGATACAATTTCCATTTCCGAATCGATTTAAAACTTTTAGAGCGACAATATTAGATTCGGGTGCAATGCCGATTTTCGCGGATGAACCGATTCCTGCGACATGAGTCCCGTGCCCGTGATCGTCGTAGGGATGAATGCGGTGATTTACAAAATCTTTAAAGCAGATAATTCGATTTTGCGGGTTTATAAAATCGCGATGTGGGGTGATTCCGGTATCCAGATATGCGATCGTGACATTTCTTCCGGTTATATTTTGCCTGTGTGCATAATCCCATTGAATGGTCCGGATGACTTTTTCCATGATGAAAGCTCCATTTTTTATTAATATATAGTATGCACAGAAACTTTGTTTGCTTAATAAAATAGACAGTTTTCTGCAAAAATGCTACAATGAGAAAAAAATATGAGAGGAATAAGAAGATGAAATTTTTAATACAACGCGTGAATCATGCGGAAGTAAAAGTAGGTGGAGAGATTGTAGGTGCGATTCAAAAAGGTCTGCTTGTATTTGTGGGTGTTGCAGATTCTGACACAAAAGAAATTGCGGATAAGTACATAAAAAAATTAATCAATCTCCGAATCTTTGAAGACGAGGCAGGAAAGAGCAATCTGTCGTTAAAAGATGTCGGAGGAGAGCTGTTATTGATCTCTCAGTTTACGTTATATGCGAATTGTAAGAAAGGAAACCGGCCGTCGTTTATTGAAGCGGGAAAACCGGATATGGCAAATGAACTGTATGAATACGTGATCGCGGAGTGCAAAAAGCAGATTCCGGTCGTAGAGAAAGGGGTGTTTGGTGCGTATATGAAAGTGTCGCTGGAAAATGACGGACCATTTACCATTATTTTGGATATTTAAAGAAGAGAATAAAAGAAAGGGAGAATGCATATGGCAGATTCTCCCTTTTACTGATATTATTCAGATAGTGTTTCCCATTCTTCATAAAGTTTCATCAATGTTTCATCGATTTCTGCTTTTTGGGACGTTAATTCCATGAGCTTCCCGGAATTGGAAGCATTTTCCGGTGCGGCGATTTCTTCGTCAAGTTCCGCAGACTGCTCTTCCAGCTCTTCGATCTCTTTTTCCAGTTTTTTCATTTGGTTTGCCTGTTTTCTTAAACGTGCCTGTTCTTCTTTTTGCTGTTTCCAGTCGAGTTTGACTTCGCTTTCTTCCTTTTTTGCTGCAGGCTGGACGGAAGAAGCGGAGGCAATCGTTCGGGCTTCTTCTTTTTTCTGCAGATAATAGTCATAATTTCCTTTGTATTCGTCTAGATGTTCATGATTCAATTCCAGAATTCTTGTTGCCGTTTTATTAATAAAATAGCGGTCGTGCGAAACAAAGAAGACAGTTCCGGTATATTGGTTTAAGGCATTTTCCAGTATTTCTTTTGAAAAAATATCCAGATGGTTGGTAGGCTCGTCCAGGATCAGAAAATTCGCTGAGGAAAGCATCAGTTTGGCCAGTGACACACGGCCTCTTTCCCCACCGCTTAAATCGCTGATCCGTTTGAAGACGTCTTCACCACGGAATAAAAATGCGGCAAGCACGTTCCGGATGCGGGTATTGTTCAGCGCAGGATAAGCGTCGCTGATTTCTTGAAAAATGGTCTTTTCATCATGAAGAACCTGTTGTTCCTGATCATAGTAGCCGATTTTTACCCGGCTTCCCAAACGGATCATGCCTGCGTCTTTTGCCACATGGCGGTTAATGATTTTCAGCATCGTTGTCTTGCCGGTACCATTCTCACCAATTAAAGCAACCTTCTCTCCTCGTTTGATTTCAAAATTGATATGTTGGAAGAGGAGATGATCCTTGTATGATTTTGCAAGATCTTCAACCATCAGAACGTCATTTCCGCTGATATGTGATGGCTCCAGCACAAGTTTCATATTGGCATCGACTTCCGTCGGTTTGTCGATGATCTCTATCTTGTCGAGCATTTTTTCGCGGCTTTCCGCCCGCTTGATCGACTTTTCTCTGTTAAATTGTTTCAGCTTTGTAATAACGGCTTCCTGATGACGGATTTCCTGCTGCTGTTTTTCATATTCTTTCTGTTCAATCGCCCGGATCTGATCACGTTTTTCAATATAAGAACTATAGTTTCCTCTATAAGTACGAGCTTTTGAATTGGAAATTTCTATAATTTTTGTTACAACTTTATCAAGGAAATAGCGGTCATGAGAGACGATCAATACCGCTCCGTGATAATTTAGCAGGAAAGTTTCCAGCCACGCGATGGAATTCATATCCAGGTGGTTTGTCGGTTCGTCCAACAAAATAATATCCGGTTTGGACAGAAGTAATTTGCCGAGAGCAACGCGTGTCTTCTGACCGCCGGATAAGGTGGAAATCTGCTTCGTAAATTCGTCTTCTTGAAAGCCCAGACCTTTTAATACGCCGGTAATCTCACTTTTGTATGAATAACCATCCAGCTGTTCGAATCGATGATTGGCTTTTGTATATGCGTCAAGAACTTTTTCAAGTTCTGTTCCTGTTAATCCGTTCATCTGCTGCTCAAGACGGCGGATTTTGTGGTCTAAATCGATGATTTCCTGCTTGACGGACAGCATCTCGTCATAAATGGTATTATGATAGATCTGTTCCTGGTGCTGTGCAAGGTAACCGATCGTCTTTCCTTTTGAGAGCGTCACAAGACCGGAATCCGCTTCCAGTTCATTCATAATGATCTTCAGTAACGTTGATTTTCCGGCACCGTTAATACCAACGATTGCAGCTTTCTCATAATCTTCGATATGAAAGGAAACATCATTTAAAACTGTCTGATCAACAAATGTTTTTACAATATTCTGACATGATAAAATCATTGTTTTCTTCCTTGTCTGTAAATTTTCTGACAAATATTCTAACATAAGGCAGATCTTAAGTAAAGTTTTAAAAATACTTCTATAGAACAAATTTATTATTAATTGACATATTTTAGACAATCCATTATAATAAATTTAAGTGAGTTAGGAGAGCAAGGAGGAATTTAAGTGGCAGAATCAAGTAGAATAACAACACAAAAAGATATTTCGCCTGCTGTTATTAAAAGACTGCCTCGATATTATCGTTATCTTGGAGAGTTGAAGGATCATGATGTTTCCAGGATTTCATCAAAAGAATTGAGTCAGCGCATGCAGGTGACTGCCTCACAGATTCGGCAAGATTTGAATAATTTCGGTGGTTTTGGTCAACAGGGATACGGTTATAATGTAGAATATCTGTATACGGAGATTGGTAAGATTTTAGGGCTTGATAAAGTGAACGATATGATTATCGTTGGAGCGGGTAATTTAGGACAGGCTTTGGCGAATTATCATTTTGAACCGAATGGGTTCCGTGTCTTAGGTCTTTTTGATGTGAATCCGCGGTTGGTCGGTCTTACAGTACGCGGTGTGGAGATTTACGATATTGATACATTAGAGGAGTTCATCAAGACACATGATATTAAGATTGCCGTTTTAACTCTGCCGAAGCAGATGGCACCGGATATGGCAAGATCCATGGCAGAATGGGGAATTAAAGCCTTTTGGAATTTTGCACCGGTTGATCTGAAGCTGCCGCAGGATATTATGGTAGAGAATGTGCATTTGGCAGAAAGCCTTATGACGCTTTCTTATCGGATTCGAAGCAATAAAGAATCATCAGGAGGAAGTACACTATGATCATTGGTGTAGGAACTGATGTAGTGGAAATTAAAAGAATGGAGAAGATGTGTTCCGGGAAGCGTTTCCCGGAACGTGTTTTTCATGCGAATGAAAAAGAGCTCGTTGCCGGACATCCAAGTAAGGCTGCGGGCAATTTTGCTGTAAAAGAGGCTGTTGTAAAGGTATTTGGAACCGGATTTTGCGGCATAGAAGCATATGAGATTGAAGTTGGACGTGAGAAGAGCGGAAAACCATATGTCGTTCTTCATGGAAATGCGAAGCAGAAAGCAGAGCAGATGGGCATTACAGACTGGCATGTGTCAATTTCGAATACAAAAGAGATTGCAATTGCGTTTGCAGTCGGAGAATCCCGGGAATAAAATCATTTGGAAGCAGCAGTATGCCGGTTTTATTGAGAAAGGATGGTATAGAGTGAGATATATTACAACAAGTGCGGAGATGCAGGCAATCGATCATACAAGTATAGAAGAGATTGGCATTCCCGGCATGGTTCTGATGGAAAAAGCCGCATTAAAGATGCACGATATCATTGTAGAACGATTTGACAGATCCAACACGATCTGTATAGCAGCGGGCGTTGGCAATAATGGCGGAGATGGACTGGCATTAGGACGGATGCTTTTGGAGGACGGATATGACGTTACGATCCAGATCGTGGGAAATGCGCTCAGAGCGTCTGACCAGTTTATGGATCAGATGAATATTTTGTTGTCTCTCGGATATATGGCGGTGCAGGAAGCGGATTATAACAAGTATGATATTTTGATTGACGGGATCTTCGGCGTGGGATTGTCCAGAAAGGTTGAAGGCCATTATGCAGAAGTGATTCAGGCGATGAATCAGTCAGATGCGTACAAGATCGCCATTGATGCACCATCCGGAATCTGCTGTACAACAGGCAAGGTACTTGGGACGGCATTAAAGTGCGATATGACGGTTACCTTTGGTCTGATGAAGAGAGGATTACTGCTATACCCGGGCAATGACTATGCAGGAGAGATATTGCTTGCGGATATCGGATTTCCAAAGAAGGCTGTGGAGAGAATCTGTCCATCGGCATATACGTATGACAAAGAAGATCTGAAACGTCTTCCGGGAAGGAAAAATAATTCACATAAAGGTACCTATGGAAAAGTGTTGGTGATCGCAGGAACGGTTAATATGGCAGGAGCCTGTTATTTCAGTGCAAAAGCAGCGTATCTGTGCGGAAGCGGTCTGGTGGAGATTCTTACACCGGAGGAAAACCGGACCATTCTGCAAAGTCTGATACCGGAGGCTGTTATGACGACGTATCGTTCGACGGAAGAAGCACTGCAGCTTCTCAGAGAACACAGAAAAGTATGTAAAACAGCCGTGATCGGACCGGGAATGGGGCAGAATGATACTACCCGGATTCTGTTAGAGGATATGCTGAAGCAATATGAAGGCAGTCTGATCATCGATGCGGATGCATGCAATGTTTTATCTGAATATCAGACAATCTTGCCGGATACAAAAGCAGATATCGTTCTCACGCCTCATATGAAAGAGGCTTCCAGAATTCTTGGAAGATCAATCGCACAGATTGAAGAAGATCCATTTGCATGCATTCGTGAATATGCAGGGAACAATCATCTGACATTTGTTCTGAAGAGTGCCAGAACATTGATTTCCTCTGGTGAGAGGTTGACATTTATAAACACAAGTGGTAATAATGGAATGTCGACAGGTGGTTCCGGAGATGTTTTAACAGGAATGATCGCAGGACTATGTTCCGGAGGACTCAGTGTTCCGGAAGCAGCGTGTCTTGGTGTCTTTTGCCACGGACTTGCGGGAGATCTTGCAAGAAAGGAAAAAGGAACGTACAGCCTGTTGGCTTCAGACTTATTAAATAACATTCCGGGGGTATTCATGCAGGATATACCGGGTTACTGAGGAGGCAGGTCGTTTTGGACAAATATTTAAGAGCATATGCAGAAATTGATTTAGATGCGATCAATGAGAATGTATTGCAGGTGAAACATGCAATAAAAGATAATGTAAAGGTTATGGCGGTTATCAAGGCAGACGGATACGGACATGGCGCGGTGCCGGTTGCGAAGTCTCTGCATGAGATTGGCGTGGATGCATTTGCGGTTGCGATCATCGATGAAGGAATTGTGCTGAGAAAGCATGGAATCCAATCACCGATTTTAATTCTTGGATATACTTCTCCATATCAATTTGGAGAACTCGTTCAATATGGATTGACACAAACGGTGTTTCGCTATGAGATGGCGGAAAAGATTTCCGAATTTGCGGTTTTATTAGGAAAAACAGCGAAAATACATATTAAGCTGGATACCGGCATGAGTCGGATCGGATTTAAGGACGATGACGAATCAATTGAGACGATCAAAAAGATCAAA
>Ga0129309_1001530_pt1 | contig 11241 bp, 9 predicted proteins | sample L1105metagenome_FD_94439 | JGI IMG/M metagenome (GOLD analysis project Ga0129309, IMG submission 94439) | Ring-tailed lemur group fecal microbial communities from Wisconsin, USA - L1105 metagenome | ecosystem: Host-associated > Mammals > Digestive system > Large intestine > Fecal | place: USA...
AGTCGATACAAAAGAAAGCATCAAACAGTCCGACTATATCCTGCGTAAGTTTATAGAGATGTTGTCCAAAGACAACGGCATACACCGTTCTGTAGGATATTATGCCGATGCACTCTGCTATAGTCCCAAACACTTTTCGAAGGTCATCAAGCAGGCATGTGGACGTACACCGCTTGACTTGATTAACGAAAGTGCCATCGAGCACATCAAGTACCGGCTGAAGCATTCGGACAAGTCCATCAAGGAGATTGCAGAAGAATTTAATTTCCCCAACCAGTCTTTCTTCGGGAAGTATGTGAAGTCTTATCTGGGTATGTCTCCGGCACGCTACCGCAATACGAAAGAGGAATGATTTCCCCTACTCTTGGGGCTCACTCCGTAAAGGTCTGCATTAGGAAGCTAAACCTTAACTTTACGACGCTAAAGGTCAACTTTACGATGGCTAAACCTCAACGTATCACTTCATCACACACCGCATCCTGGAAAGCGCGTGCTTCCCTGCCCGACAGTGCATTCTGGTTCATGATGGCAAAGGCTATCTCGTGTCCGTTGCGGGCTTTAAGGTAGCCGGCCAGGCAGTTGATGGCGGTAAAGGAACCCGTCTTGGCATGTACATTTCTGTGGGAAAGGGTGCCTTTCTTCATGCGGAACTCCAGTGTACCGTCCACGCCGCCAATGGGCAAAGCCTTATAAAGTTTCTGGAAAACATCCGTACGCGAGTAGGCATATCGCAGGAAAGAAACCAAGAGTTCCGGTGAAATGTAGTTGTAATTGGAAAGACCGCAACCATCTGCCAGATTATACCTATCGGGGTTATATCCCATCTCTTTTATCAGCATGCGGATGGCAGAAAGCCCGTCCTCGGCAGAGACACGCTTCTTTCCGCTGCTCTGCACACCCAACCGGCAGAGCATGGCTTCGGCATTGAGATTATCGCTCTCCTTCATTATCTGTTTCACCACATCCTGCACGGAAGTTTCGTAGGAAGCCATCCGTACGGAGAGGCTGTCTTGCCTGAACTCGCCGAAGAGGTAAGAGACTTCCGCATCTACCGCCGGAATGCACCGGATGCCCCGTGCCTGCAACCGTTCCATAAAGGTATGCATGAAGAAGTCCTGCGAAGAAAATATATTGACCGTACCTGCACGGCGGGCATCGACGTTGCCCGTCACGGTGATGTTGTTCCCGTTCACCAGCCAGTCGCGCGACACACGGAAACGTCCGGCAGAAGGGGTACGGCTTTGGGTCTTGTTCGTCAGTGTATAATAGGAAGAGGCGGGAGTGCATTCAAGGCGTGCGCTGTCGCCCCGTTCGCCGGGTGTGGCGGTAACCTTCACCACTCCTTTATTCAGCATCAGCGGTGAGAGGTAGGGCTGGAAGGAATAGGGAGTATCATCCCACAACCAGCCGCTGCCCCAGTACAAGGAGTCTTTCATGGAGACATCTCCATACACCTTGCCTTTGATGACAGAGAAGGGGAAACGGGCCACGGTAGCCACCAGGGAATCCAATGCCTCTTCATCAAACTCCGGGTCGTAACCGCCTATCACATACATATCCCCCTGCAAGGTATCGCGCTCAATGGTTCCCTGATACCACACTTCCGTACGGAACGGCTCGTCGGCTTCGGGACGGGAAAGGGCGGTAATGGTGGTCAGCAGCTTCATGGTGGAAGCGGGACGGGAAAGCTTGTCCGCCTGATAGCCGTACAAGGGCTTTCCGGCAGTCAGGTCATAGACCGAAATGGCCACATTAGAGCCTGCGGGAAGTTTGTGTTCTATCAACGCATCAATCCGCGCAGAGAGCGGCTTCACCGGAGTTACCGTCTCTTGGGGCCATAATGGGAGCAGGCAGACGGATAAAATTAACAGCAACAATATCCTTTTCATAAATATATTTATCTTTAAAGGCAAAAGTACGACAATCTTACAAATGAACAACAACGAGGTAGTCTTTTCATAAATTATATCCAGCCATCCATCTTAATATTCCTTTAAAAATACTACTTTTGCATAGATTGCATAGGCAAAATCTCCCAGTTACTATCACTCTAAAATTGATGTACCATGAAACTACAACTTACAATTGCCAGCTTTACAATATGCCTCCTTTTCTCCCCCATGCTTCGGGCACAAGAATCTCCGCGCATTGTCAGTTATGACTTAACCGTACAGATTGATGTACCGAACCGACAAGTCGAAGTTGGCGGTTCGTTTGAAGTCGATTTCCATGACAGTGACTCAATCTCGTTGGTACTATGGCGCCATGCCCGTATCGACACACTACGCCACAGCAGCCGGGAGATAACCTACCGTTTCGATACGCTTGCCCCAGCACCTGCCCAATTCATTCCCGACGGACGGACCTTGACCCTCTACCGGCCGGCAGGAGCCGATGACCGCTGCCGCATAAATACCCGTTACACACTCTACATGCAGGAAGTGCAGGGCCCTGCAAAATCATTCAATGACCATTGGATTGAACTTGGTTACTATACGGGATGGTATCCTGTCTGCAACGGTAACCGGGCAGATTATTCGCACTTACGAATCGGCATCACTGACGGTTATACGGTGAGCGGCTCAGGTATTATTTCCCATACAGAAGAAGGGATGTGGGAAATGGAGCAACCTTGGGAGAATTTCGACAATGTTATCCTGGCTTCACCCATGCTGAAAAGCCGCCGCATCAATGATAACGGAACTACCATTGAACTTATCTATACAGACTTCCCGGATGCCGGTGCAGACTCGGCACTTCAATGTTGCTACAATGCCTTGAAATTCTTCCGACGCCTTTATAAAATTGCGGGAGATGAGGATATTTACATGAAATTCCTGCTTTCAGCTTCCGGCACCTCAGGAGGGTACAGCCGTAAAAATTTCATTATGCTCAGTTCCCGAACATTCAATGAATATGTACTCAAGAACACCGCCCACGAAATCGGCCACTTCTGGTGGAACAAGGCTCCGGTGGAATCTTGGCACGACTGGCTGAACGAATCTTTTGCCGAATTCAGTGCTTTGCAATACATACGCCACGCCCGCGGCGAAAAAGCCTATGCCGCTTACATCGACGCCTACCGTAAGGAAACACGCCATATCCGTCCTATCTGGGGTATTGACCGCAACGACCGCGAAGCGCATCTTGCCCTCTATAGGAAAGGGTCAGTACTACTCGCCGACCTGCTTGTCCGGGTGGGTGAAGAACCTTTCTTCAACTTTCTGGCAGGTGTCATCCAAGCCCATATAACAGACACATCGGCTTTCCTGGATTTTGCGGAAAGCCGATTGGGACGTAAAAACCGGGACTGGATTGAAAAGCGGTTAAAAGAATAAACACCTGATTATTCTTCAACTGTTCCTTTCGCCACCGGCTTCTCAAAATGAGTGCCGCACTTCCTGCATACATACTCCCAATGCTCAGTGCCCGGAGGTGCGGCCGACAATGCCGCAATAACAGCAGCCACCACAGCACGCACCCGATGGCTCTTCTTCAGCACAAACTTAATCTCATCCGAACCGCAATGGGGGCAGTACCTCAACTGTTCCGGAATCATCTGGTTCCGTTCAAGCAGACGGAGGGCATTGTCATATTCGTCCTCATAGACAAATATATCCACTCCCGTGACATCACGGACATATCCGCGCATCACGGAAGACATGTTTTCATTATGCAAAACAGACGCAATGCCCTCATTCTCCAAGGCACCCTGAATGACGTGTGCCTGGAAGGCATCGTCACAGGTGATTAGCTTTACGGTTTTCATCTTTTATGTTTATATGAAACAATAGTCATGGGGTCTACAATGCCTCCTTGAATATCTCTCCCACCGTGGGGTGCGGAAAGACAATCTTCTTCCATTCATCGGCAGTAAGTTTCAGCTCGATGGCCATGCCTGCCAACGTTATGATTTCCGAAGCGGGATTGCCCAAGACATGTGCTCCCAATACGGTATCGTCACTGCCCAACAGTAACTTGCAGACACCGTTCACACCTTCGTTCTCGGCGACGAAACGGCCACTATAGGCCATCGGCAGCTTTACGGCACGATAGGCAATGCCTCTCTTCTGCAGGGATTCTTCTGTCTCGCCCACACTGGCTATTTCGGGATTGGTATACACCACGCCGGGGATGGCACGATAACTCATAGTGTCCTTCCGGCCAATGATGGAATGTATGGCTACTTCCGCCTCGCGGACGGCTGTATGCGCCAGCAAGGAATATCCCGTCAAGTCGCCGCAAGCATATACTCCGGGAACTGAAGTCTGCATCTGTCCGTTGACAAAGACATTTCCGCGCTCCGTTCTTTCCAAGCCCAGATTCTCCAATCCGAAGCCTTTCATTACCGGACGGCGCCCGACACTCATCAGAAGCCGTTCGGCAACGACGGAACCGGGACCATCGGCTGTTTCATAATTCACCTGGATAAGGGAAGAAGCTTCGGCAGTATCCGGCATGACAGACACTACTTTTGCACTCAGTATGAACTTGATTCCCCGCTTGGCGTACTCTGCACGGAGCATACCCGCCAGCTCTCGGTCCATACCGCCTCCCAGTATCTCGTCCAGCATCTCGACGACGGTTACCTGCACTCCCAGGCTGTTGAAGAAAGAAGCGAACTCCATACCGATGACACCGCCGCCGATGATGGCAAGCGAAGCGGGCAGTTCCTTGTTGTCCAGCGCGTCACGATGGGTCCAGTAAGGCACCTTGTCTATACCGGGAATGGCAGGGACAAAGGTTTCGGAACCGGTGCAGAGCAGCAGGTTCTCGCATTCGTAGGTTTCTCCGCCGCACTCCACATGATTCTTGTCCGTCACTGTGGCCTCTCCGCTGACAATCGTCACACCATGGGCAGTCAGCTTTCCTTTGACTCCCAATACCAGCTTGCGCACTACCTTCTGCTTGCGGGCAATAATCTTGGGCAAATCAAACGATACTCCGGGCACACTGACCGCATACTTCGAAGCATGGCGGGCTCCGTCATAGGTCTTGGCCGAATACAACAAGGTCTTGGTAGGGATACACCCTTCATTCAGGCACACTCCACCGAGACTCTGCTTCTCAAATAGTACGACACTCAATCCTGCTTTTCCGGCAGCTTCGGCAGCAGTATATCCCGCAGGACCTCCACCGATAATGGCAACTTGGTATTTCATGGAATCAATGATTAATGGTTAGTGATTAGTGGTTAATTTGTGCGCAAGTTAATAAAACCCGTATTATCCGGCAAAAAAGAGTACTTCTTTCTTTCGGAGCATACAGCGTAAAGAGGAAATAATTATCTTTGTCGTGCAGCATTTATAAAGAATGCCACGTCCAATGGACATAAATCAAATAATAACCAACATGAAAACGACTGACTTATTCCAATCCATCCTTTTGTTCGCTCTTTTCCTTTGCGGCCTGACGGCTTGCAATGATAGCGATGAAATCCGCCTCTCGCCCTTTCAGGAAACTACCGTGAAGGGCGAAGCCTCTACCCTGCAGATAGACCTAACACGCGGCGACTGGCGCATAACCTCCATCACCACCCCATGGGGAGACCTCATGATGGATGGCAACAAGCTCCCACAACTGGAAGGTACGGGAAGCCTGCATTATAAATGGTGGGACTTGGAACGGGACACCGACAGCCATCTCATCCTGCACTTTAAAGACAACTTTGACTTAGGTGAATCCCGTAGCCTCATCATCAACCTTGAGATGAAAACGGGACTCTACAAGGAACAAATCATCATACACCAAGAACCGTGCACTAACTTCTATCAGATAGAGTCCATCGAATACAGCGTGGAAGAAGGTGACGGAGTGAAAGAAGCCGGAACAGGACCTGATAAGAGTACCTATAAAAATGAAAATCTGGGAAACACAACCGACAAGCATGACTACTATCCATTCATCAATAAATGGACAGAATACGCATTCATACCCGATGGGCACTCTGATGAAACCTTCAAAAGCATAGACCCGGAGAAACGTAGCATCTATCTGCCCAACCACATAGAAGACGGAAAAATAATCATGGGACAACAACTGTTATTCTTCATCAACCAAGGCAAGTATTACAAAGAAGACGAACTGAGATATAAACATTTTGAAGTAGACATAGTAGGTATGAAATGGAACATATACACTTCAACCATCTACTACAAACGGCTTCAAGTGACATTCACCGCCACTCTTTCACGTCCCGGTAGCGATACAAAGAAGGTACTCAAGGGTAAATTCATGCAGAGATACCCTTATGACTGCTCGGAAATACATCACGAAGTAAAGGATTCTTTAGAAGATTAGAGTCCGGTGTCTGTCAGACAAGACTCCACCTCCTCCCTGCTCAATGCCGGAGCTTGCCCATCGGCAAGCTTACGGCATACCAGCCGACCGGCCGCCAGCGCTTCCACCTTTGTTGCAAATGGCAGGCGACCGCTCAAAGCAGGTATAAAAGGTTGATATATCAGGGTATCGGCTCCATGCAGCACCACGTAGCCGTAACCGCCTTCCACCTCCATCACCCGGCATTTCAACTCATTGCCACCGCCGGCAGTATGACCCGAACAGCAAGAAAGGCATACCGCCATCACAGCCGGTACACCTATCTTTATCATAATAAACATCAGCTTCATAAGTTCCGTTCAATTATGGGGCGAATCAGACTTCCTCTTCCTCATCGGGTAGAAGTTCGTACACATCATCAAAGTAGCTGGTACCACTTGTTCCCGTCAGCACAAAACCACGTTCGCCGGTAGAGAAACCAACGGCAGCCCTGCGCGAAGAAGCACCGGAAGGATAATTATGTACATCTGTAATGGGGGTAAAGTCGTCATCGGAATCGCCGTACCATAAGTCCTTGTCAGGGTCGTACAGCCAGTAGTCGCTGCTCAAGGAAGTGCTGTTACGTATTCCCGTAGCCACAAATCCCCTTCCACCGATGACGAAGGATACGGCTTCGGACCGTGTGATGGCGTAGTCATCGTCATAGTCATTGTCGGAGTCCGTATCGGCAATGTCACGCAACTGGGTCCAGTTGCTTCCGTCGAACTTCCAGAAATCCACCAGATCGGTACTGTTGTTTCGCCCGCAACAGATGTAGGCCACCTCATCGATGACGAATGCCGTACCGAAGTAGCGCTTCTCGCCTCCATACCCGCTCACCGCTTCCCATTGCGAACCTTCGGCGCCATTGGGGTTGAAACGGTAGAAGTCCATCTTGTAGGCACTCTCGCTGCCGGTAGCGTCGCTGTTGCAGCCCGTACCGACATAGCCATATCCGCCTATACTGAAAGCCAGGGCACCATCGCGTACTCCACCTTTGAAGTCGTCTTTCCGTGTCCAGGTATCCGTGGCAGGGTCATACTCCCAGGTATCTGCTACACAGTAGGACGAGGAGCCGTCCTTTACGGAACCGGTCGTAATGTATCCCTTGCCATTCACGGCAAAGCCCACGGCAGCCTTGCGCCCGGCAACGGGCATGTCGGCACACTGCGTCCAGCTGTTCCGGCTCATGTCATACTCCCAAAGGTCGTTCAGGTAATCCTTGTTCGCTCCGTAGAAGCCGCCACACAAATATCCATAATTGCCGATGGTGAAGCCGGAGGCATAAGCGCGGTACACACCGTTATAGCTGGCTTTCTTCATCCACTGCCCCTGAGTGTATTCATCCTCGTCCGTACAACTGCCGGCAATGCACACGATGGCCAGCAACATTATTCCTACCAATAGTCTGTTCATTGTTTATTGTTTTTTTAATGATTAAGCTTTATACTTCCCACTTTCCAAAACAAGAAGCTGCGGGAGGTCCTTTTTGTCTGTCCGCAAAAGTAAACCACCGCAACCACACCGACAAAAATAACCGACGAACAGTCCGAAATTCCCGTTAAACGCCTTTACCGATAAAAACCGTCCGAACGCCGATTTTTGTAGGAAGATATAAAAGTTTTGCCTTTCCTTTGCCGCCAACTAAAAGAACAGAAATGAAGAAGTCATTGTACAGCTTATTCGCAGTCCTCGCTATCTTCTGCGCCTGCCAGGACGAGAACTCGCAGCTTGGAAAGAGCCTCGTGGAAAGCTCCTTCTATAATGTATACGCAGACACCTGCTCGGTAGACATCAGCACCATCCTGCTAGACTCCATAGAGACCCGGGGCGACAGCATCTGCCAGCTAGGACATTACCGGAGCAGCGCCTGGGGAGAAGTATCCGCCACCTACTATGCCGAATACTCCACGTCCGACTTCACCCCCAACACAGACTATACCTATACCCTCGACTCCCTCGTACTGCGAATGATACCTTCGGGCCATTTCTGGGGAGATACCCTGACGCAACAGCGCATCTCCATCTACCGGCTGAAAAGCCCTATCGTGCTGGACAACGACGAGGACCTTTACAACAGCACCGTACTCCCGACGGAAGATGCCCCACTCTTCAGCTTTACCTTCACCCCCTGCCCGGGGCGGAAGAAGGAAGTAAGCGTCCGCCTGCCCGACTCATGGGGACAACAACTGCTGAATGACCTCGTGGCCCAAGATGACTACTTCGATACCCAAGACAAGTTCAAGAAGAAATTCCCCGGACTGGTCTTTGTTCCCGAAAACGACGGGCAGTGTATCACCGGATTCATGGTGAACGACTCTGCCATGAGCATCAACCTCCACTACCAGGAAGTCTCCAACCAACGTACCGGACAAGTGCTGACTTTCAGCGTAAACACCGACTATGCCTATACCGGTATCCGGCACGACCCCACCGGCACCCACCTTGCTTCCCTGAAAAGCGGAATAGAGAACCTCGTCCACTCCAACGACATGGGTTGCCTGGCCTATATGCAGGGATTGACGGGTTACTACAACCAACTGGAATTCCCCTACCTCAACAGCCTCGGAAGTGCCGGACAGATAGTCTCCATAGAGAGCGCCACACTCTACCTCTATCCTCTGGCCCGGAGCTACAACGAAGTGAGCCAGCTTCCCAATGACATCCGCCTTTATATCACGGACGAGAACAATGTGCTGGAGGACTACGTATACGGCAGTGACGGCGTAACCGTACAGACCGGCGACCTGACCATCGACGAGATGTACGGGAAAGAGACCTACTACTCCTTCGACCTCACCGAATTCATCCGCAACAATTACGGCACTTCGGGCATCAAGCGGCAGAAACTGCTGATGAGTCTGACAGACGAAGAAAGCACCACCACCTTCAACCAGGTCATCTTCACCAACGACCCCGAACAAGAGAGACAATGCAGATTAGACGTAAGATTCAAAATATACAACGAGCAATGAAACGCCATTACCGGATTCCCCTTCTGCTGTGCAGTCTGTGTACGGCAAGCCTCACCGCCGTGGCCCAGAACACCACCAACCTGCCCACCTCCATGTACGGAGTGGGCGAACTGAGTGCCGGTGACGGCGGACGTTATGCCGGCATGGGCAACACGGGCATCGCCCTGAACCGTACCGGATTTCTGAACACGCTGAACCCCGCAGCCATCACCCGCATGGACACCGCCTGCTTCACGTTCGATGTGGGTGTATCTGCCTCATATGCCCGCTACTCCTTTCTGAGCGAACACAGCTCCAACTTCACCGGCAACCCCAACCGCATCAGCATGGGCTTCCGTGTCCTGCCGCGCTGGTATGCCCTTGTAGGTGCAGCACCATACAGCAGTGTGGGCTATGTCATCCAGACCGAAGAAGAGATAGAGGGAATGCCCGGCAACTACACCTACTCGCTCTTTGAGGGTACGGGCGGACTATACCGGTGCTACGTCACCAATGCCTTTGCACTGAGCAGGCAACTGTCGGTCGGCATCAACCTGGGGATGATAGCGGGCACAGTGACGCAAAGCGAAACGCAGGAAAGCGCCGTCGTAAAGTACGAATCTTCTAAACAGGCCTTTTATGCGGACTTCGGCATACATTACGAATGGGGTGCGACCGGACAACGGAAGTGGGCGGCAGGGCTGGTATTTGCTCCCTCCCTTCCCATCAGCCACGACAATACACTGACTTACAGCAACTCATCTACCAGCGAGAACCTCGATAAAGGATACCACAGCCGTACACAATATCTGCCCATGCACCTCGGCACCGGCCTCAGCATAACCACCGAACGCTGGGTGCTGACCGCCGACTACAACTACCTGGACTGGAGCCGCAACTCCTCCTCCTACACTTCCATGAAATACGAGAACCAGCACAAAGTGAACCTGGGAGGCAGCTACATTACCAAGCCACGTCTGGCACGTTCCACCGAGCTGATGGGCGGAATAGGTTTCGGCAACTCCTATATCAACCTGAAAGGCGGGAAGATGCAGTATCTGGAAGCCAGTGTAGGGGCGAGCTTCCCCATCCGGTACTCCTATCTTTCGCTGGGCGCCACCTGGCGGAAACAACTGAACACACGCAGCAATCTGATGCAGGAAAGCCGATTCAGCCTGAATCTGAACTTGACGTTCGGGGAAAGGATTTCGAGAGCAAAACTAAAGTAATACAAGGTTCCGGTTCACCACAGATTACACGGATTTTACACCGAATGATTATCATTTGTTGGATCTATATATGCAACGCGTTGCATATATAGATGCAGCACGCTGGAACTATAGATCCAACAAACAAAGTATATAGTATCTGAAAACAGGGTATTACAACACTGCCAGCCTGGACACATACCCTTTCACCCTTTCGCGGTAAGCATCGCCAATGGGGACATCCTTCTGCTCGATGAGCAATGTGCTGCGCCCGATGGCGCTGATGCAGTCCATGCGGACAATAAAAGAACGGTGCACGCGGATAAATTCGTTCGCCGGAAGTTTTTCCTCCATGTACTTCATACTGCATAGGCTCAAGATAGGCTTAGGGGAATCTTTACAGAAAATCTTCACATAATCGCCCATACCTTCTATATAGTTTATCCGTTCCAGGTCGAGCCGCATGATGCGGTTGTCACACCGCATGTAAATCACCTTCGGAACCTCTTCCGGACCTTGCCTTTGCTTGGGGGCGGACGTACCTGCATCCTGCAAAGAGAACCAGCGTGCCGCTTTGCTGACAGACTGGAAAAACGTGGAGAAATTGAGCCCGTCCATCAGATAGTCCAACGCATCCAGACGGAAACATTCGGCAGCATAGCGGTCGGTGTCTGTAATGAAAATGACACGAGTGGACGAGGACAAGAGCCTGCAAAAATCCATTCCGTTGATTTCACCTTCTTCCACCGGATAGATGCCGA
>Ga0129309_1001533_pt1 | contig 11205 bp, 11 predicted proteins | sample L1105metagenome_FD_94439 | JGI IMG/M metagenome (GOLD analysis project Ga0129309, IMG submission 94439) | Ring-tailed lemur group fecal microbial communities from Wisconsin, USA - L1105 metagenome | ecosystem: Host-associated > Mammals > Digestive system > Large intestine > Fecal | place: USA...
TATGGATTTGTTTATGTAGATAGAGAAGAATTTGATTTAAAGACATTAGACAGATATAGAAAAGATTCATTCTACTGGTATAAGAAAGTTATTGCTTCTAATGGAGCTGACTTATCAGATTAAACGAGGTTATTCCTCGTTTTTTTGTACATAATAAAATTATAGAGAAGAAATAGTTTATAAATTTATGTTGTAATGGTTGACATTACAACAAAGATATGATATATTCTAGTTGTAATAAAAATAGTTACAACTAAAGGAGGAAACATTATGGATAAAGTTGTAGAATTTTTAACAAAAAACCCAGTACAATATTTAGCTACAGTAGGTAGAGATGGCAAAGCAAAATGTCGTCCATTTATGTTCAGTTTTGAAAAAGAAGGAAAACTTTGGTTTAATACTGGAAACCAAAAAGATGTTTACAAAGATATGCAAGAAAATCCAAATATTGAAATTTGCATTTCTTCACCTGAATATGCTTGGTTAAGAGTTCATGGAAAAGCTGTATTTGTTGATAGTAAAGAAATCAAAGAAGCAGCATTAGAAAATCCTATTGTAAAAGGAAATTATCAAACAGCAGATAATCCTACATTTGAAGTTTTCTATTTAGAAGATCCTCATGGAATTATTGCTGATTTTAGTGGAAATCCACCATTTGAATTTTAATAAACTTATATAACGTAAATAATCTTTGGGGCAGGTGCAACTCCTGACCGGTGGTAAAGTCCACGAGCGTAAGCTGATCTGGTGAAATTCCAGAACCGACGGTATAGTCCGGATGAGAAAAGAAGTTTCGTTAGTAGAATGTTGCTCAAAGATGTTTCTTTGAGCAATTTCTTTTATAGCGATTCTAAAAATAAGGAGGAAATAAAAATGGATCATTCATTAAAAAATATATCAACATCAAAGTTAACAACAAAGGCTCTTGTAACAATCGCTATGTTAGGAGCTGTCAGTGGAATATTAATGGCATTAGATTTTAATATACCATTATCACCATCATTTGTTAAATTTGACTTTTCCGATTTACCAATTATGTTAGGTGGCTTTTTGTTAGGACCATTAGCAGGTGTTTTTATAGGTACAATCAAAATCTTACTTAATTTTGTTCTTAATGGAACAACAACTATGTTTGTAGGAGAATTATCTAACTGGATTTTAACAATGGCATTTGTATTACCTGCATCTATTATTTACCAAAAAACAAAACAAAAGAAAATGCTATAAAAGGTTTAATTATCAGTATTATTTTTACAAGTGTTTTGGCTATTATAGCTAATGTTTATTTCATATTTCCGATTTATGCAACTTTATTTGGAATGAGTATTAATGATATTGTACAAATGGCTGTTATCGCTAATCCATTTGTTCATGATTTGGTTTCAATGATTATTTTTTCACTATTACCATTTAATATTTTTAAATATACAGTTATTTCTATTTTAACAATGATGAGTTATAAAAAATTAAGTTACTTATTTAAGAAAGGATAATGAAAATGAATACATATGACATATTATCAATATTGCAAAAAGATATACATACCGTTATTGTTGCTACAACTGAAGATAAAAAGCCTTATACCTGTGCAATTGATATGATGTTATTAGAAGATAATTACCTATATTTTATAACTGCCAAAGGGAAAGCATTTTATCACCGTTTGATGAAAAATCCTTATATTTCATTAACAGGATTAAAAGGGGAAGATACAATGTCATCAATAGCTATAAGTTTACAAGGAAAAGTCAAAAACATTGGACCAGAAAAATTAACAAAAATATTTGAAAATAATCCATACATGGAACAGATTTATCCAGATCAAAAAAGCAGAAATGTTTTAGAGGTTTTTCGCATTGAAAAATATCAGGGAGAATATTTTGATTTAAGTAGAAAACCAATTGTAAGAGAGAGCTTTTCATATTCTCAAGATATTGTCAATTATGGCTATTATGTAGATAATGGTTGTATAGGCTGTCATTTATGTTATTCTGTATGTCCGCAAAAATGTATAGATATTGCAAAAAAACCGGTAGCTATTATTCAAAAACATTGTTTACATTGTGGAAAATGTGCGGAAATTTGTCCAAAACAAATCATAAAAAGAGGGAAATTATGAATCAAAGAGAACGAGAAATTTATTTGATCGATTATTTATTAAAAGAACGTAATCAAGTGATACCTAAGAAAGAATACAATTTTGATTTATATCGTGCTTTGGTTAATGTAAGAGAACCACGTGCTATTGAAAAAGAATATATAAAAATAGAAAATGACTATTTGCAGACGATCAACCAACAAAGAGGAATTGTAGAATTAAATAATAATCAGCAAATCGTCATTTGGCAGGGCGATATAACGAAATTAAAAGTTGATGTCATTGTTAATGCAGCAAATAATCAAATGCTAGGTTGTTTTATACCGGGTCATCATTGTATCGATAATGCTATTCATACATATGCGGGTGTTCAGTTGAGATTGAAATGTAATGAGCTTATGAAACAGCAAGGATATTTAGAGCCAACAGGAAGGGTTAAAGTGACTCCAGCATATAATTTACCAAGTCACTATATTTTTCATACAGTTGGACCTATTGTACAGAAAAGTTTACAGCAAAAACATTGTCAATTGTTAAAAATGTGTTATGAAAATTGTCTAAAAAAAGCAGAAGAAATGCATATCGAATCAATTGCTTTTTGCTGTATATCTACAGGTGTTTTTCGCTTTCCTAAAGATATAGCAGCAAAGATTGCTATTGAAACAGTACAAAATCATTTAAGAAATTCACAAATCAAGCAGGTTATTTTTAATGTTTTTAAAGATGATGATTTTCAATTATATAAACAGTTTTTGAAATAATTATAATAATATAATCATTAAATTTTTATAGATTTTCTATTTTTTATTAAAAAATTTATGTAAAATATAGATATATGCTCTAATATAATAAATTTTATTGTTTTTAATTGATTTTTATATTTGATAATAAAGCAATCATCAGCCTTTTTGTTTAATAGGTACAATAATAAGCGATGATAAAACAAATAAAGAAAGATGAGGATAAATAAATGGAAAAGTTAAAATTTCAAGATCAAGAGTATGTCATAAAAGAAGTTGAATGTGAGGGAGAAACATTAACTTATAGAGCATTTGAAAATATTGTTTATGTCACTAACCCAGTCGATGAAATTCAAAAATTAAATATTTATGTGGCAGAAAAATATTATCAGGGAGAAAATATTAACGGATATAATATTCATACAGCACCAATATTTATGCCAAATACAGTAGGTGGCTATAAGCCGGGTCCAGTAACATATCCCGGACAACCTATCTTTAATAAAGATGATGCGATATTTAAAGGATTGCAACATGGTTATGTTGTTGTTTCAGTTGGAATAAGAGGGAGAGGTTTAAAAAATAATGTAGGTGTTGCCCCAGCTTGTGTTGTTGACTACAAAGCGGCTGTTAGGTATTTAAGATATAATAAAGAGAGTATACCCGGAGATACAGAAAAAATCATTTCAAATGGAACAAGTGCAGGAGGGGCTTTATCTTCTCTTTTGGGAGTTACAGGAAATCATTTTGATTATGAACCGTATTTAGAAAAACTTGGAGCAGCAAAGGCTAGCGATGATATTTTTGCCTCATCATGCTATTGTCCAATTACAAATTTGGATCATGCTGATATGGCATATGAATGGGAATTTGAAGGGTTGAATGATTATTTTATGTCACGTTATTTACCTAATCATCAAATTGAAAAAATTCCCGGAACAATGAATGAACAACAAATTCAAATGGCAAAGGAATTGAAGCATTTATTTACAGATTATTTTGAAGGATTACATTTACAATATCAAAATCATGAAATGAGCTTAAATGATCTTAAAGAGTATATAAAACAAATGATTATTGCTTCAGCCAATAAAGCGATACAGGAAGGATATGATTTAACTGTTTATGATTGGATAACAATAGCAGATAAACAAGTTGTTGATATAGATTATGATGCTTATATTCGCTTCCGTACACGTATGAAACCTACACCAGCATTTGATAATGTGAAAATGGGAACACCTGAAAATGAATTATTTGGAACAAAAGATACATTTTATCAGCACTTTACAAAGTATAGTACAGATCATTCCATGGTTGATGGGCAACTCGCTGATAATCAGATTATTAAAATGATGAATCCAATGAATTATATTGATGATCAAAAAGCAAAAACAGCACAATATTTTCGTATTAGACATGGTGCGATAGATAGAGATACCTCACTAGCAATAAGTGCTATTTTAACAATCAAACTTCGTAATGCCGGAATTAATGTTGATCATTTTTATCCATGGGATACTGTTCATTCAGGTGATTATGATTTACCAGAATTATTTGCTTGGATTGATTTGATTTGTCAAAATCAATAAAATATATTCTTTAAAAAACAGGAGGAAAATATGAAAAAAAAAGTCAATGATTTACGTTCAGCGTTAGAGTTATTACAATCTATTGATGGACAATTAGTAGAAAGTGATGTAGAAGTTGATCCAATGGGAGAATTATCTGGTGTTTATCGTCATGTGGGAGCAGGAGGAACTGTCATGCGTCCGACTCAAGAAGGACCAGCAATGATTTTTAATAATATTAAAGGACATCCTGATGCTAGAGTTGTTATTGGTTTGCTTGCCAGCCGTAAAAGAGTTGGATATTTATTAGATTGTCAACCAGATAAATTAGGATTTTTATTAAAGGACTCAGTTAATCATCCTATCCCGCCAATCGTTATTCCTAATGAACAGGCAAAATGTCAGGAAGTTAAATATTTTGCTGACGATCCTGATTTTGATATTCGTAAACTTGTACCAGCACCAACAAATACTTTAGAAGATGCTGGACCATATATTACACTTGGTATGTGTTATGCATCCAATCCTGAAAATGGAGAATCAGATGTAACAATACATCGTATGTGTTTTCAATCAAAAGATGAAATATCGATTTTCTTACAACCGGGTGCTCGTCATATCGGATATTTTAGAGAAGTTGCAGAAGCAAGAGGAGAAGCATTACCGATCTCTATTAGTATAGGTGTTGATCCTGCTATTGAAATAGGCTCATGTTTTGAAGCACCAACTACACCATTAGGATACGATGAATTACAAATTGCCGGGGCAATACGTCAAGAACCCGTTGAATTGGTACAGTGCTTAACAATCAATGAAAGAGCGATTGCTAATGCAGAATATGTTATTGAAGGTGAAATCTTACCCGGAAAACGTATTCGTGAAGATATTAATTCAAATACAGGAAAAGCCATGCCAGAATTTCCGGGTTATTGTGGACCAGCAAACCCAGAATTACCGATTATTAAAGTCAAAGCTGTAACCACAAGAAAAAATCCTATTATGCAAACTTGCATAGGACCTAGTGAAGAACACGTTTCAATGGCAGGTATTCCTACCGAAGCAAGTATTTTAACAATGGTAGAAAAAGCTATGCCGGGGAAATTGTTAAATGTATATTGTGCATCAAGTGGTGGAGGAAAATATATAGCAGTATTGCAATTTAAAAAGTCTGTTCCATCAGATGAAGGAAGGCAAAGACAGGCAGCTTTACTCGCTTTTAGTGCCTTTGCTGAATTAAAACACGTTTTTATTGTAGATGAAGATGTAGATCCATTTGATATTAAAGATGTTATGTGGGCAATGACAACACGTTTTCAGGCTGATATTGATTTGATTACAATACCGGGAGTACAATGTCACCCCTTAGATCCTTCAAATCAGCCAGAATATAACTCTGCTATTCGTGGTAGTGGAATAGCTTGTAAAGCTATCTTTGATTGTACTGTTCCATTTGATCAAAAAGCACGTTTTGAAAGAGCAAAATTTATGGATGTTGATCCAGCAAAATGGCTGCCTGATATGTTTAAGTAAAAAAGATAGGGGTTTAGTGATATGAAAAGAATAGTTGTTGGTATTTCGGGAGCAAGCGGTATGCCTCTGGCAGTACGTTTACTTCAAGAATTACATAATAATAAAGATGTTGAAGTTCATTTAGTTATCACAAGAGGTGCTAAGTTAACGATTGCTCAGGAGTGTAGGACAAGTCTTGATAAAATAGAACAATTAGCAGATGTAGTTTATGATCAAAGTCACATTGGTGCGAGTATAGCCAGTGGAACATTTCAAACAGATGGCATGATTGTCATTCCCTGTTCAATGAAAACGGTTGCTGGTATTGCTCATGGCTATTCAGATAACTTACTTTTACGTGCTTGTGATGTCATGATAAAAGAACAAAGACAATTAATTCTAGTAGCACGAGAAACACCTTTATCACCTATTCATTTAGATAATTTAGCTTACTTATCAAAACTGTCAAATATCATTATAATGCCACCAATGATGAGTTATTATCAATGTCCACAAACCATTGAAGATATGGAAATACATCTTATCGGTAAAATACTGGCAAGATTTGATATAGAAGTTAATAATTTTAAAAGATGGAAGTAGAGCAGTTTATAAACTGCTCTGTTTAATATATCAAATCATAAAGGAGCTTTATTAAAATGAGAAAAATAAACTTAACAAGAACTATACAGTATTTAGGAAATGATATTGTGATTACAGTTCAAAATGAAAATGGACATATAGGCAGTGTTGTTACAGGACAGCCTTATAGTAAAGATAAACATATTCATGTAACATTAAATACTTGGAATCAACTAGGACATAAAGATGATGAAATTGCTCGATTATATGTTAAAGAAACTGTTTTACAAAAGAATTGTGTAGTTAGCTGTATATGTGGGATACATATTGATAATATAACAGAGGAAGAAATGGCATATATTTATAATTGGGTTAAAAATGATATTCAGCAATTGATAGATGAACTTAAATGAGATGATATGAATGATTCATATCATCTTTTTTGATTGAATAAAAGGGAAATAGAGAAATTATTAATAATATCGTTGTAATGTAATTATTGACATTACAACCAAAGAATGATATATTTTAGATGTAATGATATAAGTTACAACGATTAAATTACAAAAGGATGATGTTGAATGTTAAAGAAAAACGAAAATAAAAATATGACTTTTTTACACTTTTTAAGTAGTATTCCTGCTAAAGATTATGTTTATCAAAAAGAACCTTATCAAGTGCAAATAGAAAAGGCGGCAAAAATGATAAAAGATGCTGATTATATTTTAATAGGAGCAGGAGCTGGATTTTCTAGTGCCGCTGGGCTTACATATAGTGGGAAACGATTTACAGATCATTTCTTTGAATTTATAGAAAAATATCATATGTCAGATATGTATAGTGCCGGTTTTTATCCATTTAAAAGTGAAGAAGAAAGATGGGGTTATTGGTCTAAACACGTTTATGTTAATCGTATTCTTCCTGATGCATTACCTTTATATAAGACTCTTTATGATCTTGTTAAAGAAAAAGAATATTTTGTTTTAACAACTAATGCCGATCATCAATTTTATAAGGCAGGCTTTGGTGAAAATAGAATATTTGCTACGCAAGGTGATTATGGGCGTATTCAATGTTTAAAAGGGTGTCATAATCAAACTTATGATGATATTAAAATGATTCAGCAGATGAATCAAGCGAGAAAAGATTGTTGTATACCTTCATACATGGTACCAAAATGTCCTGTCTGTGGAGGAAAAATGACAATGAATTTAAGATGTGATCAATATTTTGTTGAAGATGATTTTTGGCATGAAGCAGAAAGTCATTTTTCTCATTTTCTTCAGGAATGCTTAGATAAAAATGTTGTTTTTTTAGAATTGGGTGTAGGTTTTAATACGCCTACTATTATTCGTTTTCCTTTTGAAAAACAAGCGAGTAAACATCAAAATATCAAACTTATACGTTTGAATTTAGATCAAGCTATTGTTCCAGACAGTTTAGGGAAACGTGCTATTGGTATCAACGAGGACTTACAAAAAAGTATCGAGGATATAAAAAATGAAGTATTCAATTTAAAAAATTATGAAAAGAGAGGGGTAAGAGATGATTAAAAAATTAATGCAGTCAATTGGCGAATATAAAAAAGAATCTATACAAGTTCCTATTTATGTTGCGTTAGAAGTTGTTATGGAATGTATCATTCCCTTTATTATTGCCAGATTGGTCAATAAAATGAAAACAGGATGTGGCATGGATGTTATTGTACAGCATGGTATTATTCTTGTTATCATGTCTTTATTATCATTGTTTTTTGCTGCTCAGGCAGGAGCAAAATGTGCGACAGCATCAACAGGATTTGCTAAAAATTTAAGAAAAAATATGTTTCATAATATTCAAAAATTTTCATTTGAAAACATAGATAAGTTTTCAACTGCATCACTAGTAACAAGATTAACAACAGATGTAACTAATGTGCAAAACGCTTATATGATGGTGATTCGTTCAGCTATTAGAAGTCCATTAATGATTGTTATATCTTTTGTAATGGCAGTTATTATGGGTGGAAAAATGGCACTTATGTTTTTAGTCACAATTCCGGTGTTAGGAATAGGGTTGATTTTTATTACAAAAAAAACAACAACATTATTTCAACAGGTTTTTAGAAGATATGATAACTTGAACGCTTCTATACAGGAAAATATCAAAGGTATGCGTGTAGTTAAATCATATGTTCGACAAAGTTATGAAAAAGATAAGTTTTCTAAAGCAGCTAATGATGTATGTGAAGATTTTACAAAGGCAGAAAAGATTTTAGCACTAAGCAATCCATTAATGCAACTATGTATGAATGGAGTAATGATCTTTGTTATTTACGTAGGTTCTTATCTCATTATTACATCAAAAGGATTAGAATTAGATATTGGGCAATTTTCATCATTATTAACATACAATGTTCAAATATTAAATAGTTTAATGATGTTATCACAGGTCTTTGTTATGATCACAATGGCAATTGAATCAGGACAGCGTATCAGTGAAATATTAGATGAAGAAAGTACTTTAACAAGTCCAAAAGAAGCTGTAATGGAAGTTAAAGATGGTTCTATCGATTTTGAAAATGTAAAATTTAAATATTCTAAGAATGCAAAAAGATATGTTTTATCTCATGTTGATTTACATATTAATTCTGGTGAAACGATTGGTATTATTGGAGGAACAGGAACTTCTAAATCTTCTTTAATTCAATTAATTTCTCGATTATATGATGTTACAGATGGTTCTGTAAAAGTTGGCGGTGTTGATGTTAGACAATATGATTTAGATACTTTAAGAAATCAGGTTTCTGTTGTCTTGCAAAAAAATGTGCTTTTTTCAGGAACGATCAAAGATAATCTTCGCTGGGGAAATCAAAATGCAACAGATGAAGAAATGAAAAATGCCTGTATTTTAGCACAAGCAGATGAATTTATTATGCAACTTCCTCATCAATATGATACTTATATCGAACAAGGTGGAGCAAATGTTTCAGGAGGACAGAAACAGCGTTTATGTATTGCCAGAGCATTATTAAAGAAACCAAAAATATTAATTTTAGATGATTCAACAAGTGCGGTTGATACGAAAACCGATGCAGAAATTCGTAGAGGTCTAAAAGAGTATGTTCCAGATATGACAAAAATCATCATTGCTCAACGTACATCATCAGTACAGGATGCTGATCGTATTATCGTTATGGCAGGTGGAAAGATTCAAGCTATAGGAACACATGAAGAACTTCTTAAAGATTGTACTATTTATCAAGAAGTTTATCATACACAAAATCAGGAGGGCTATGAAGATGGAAAATAAATCAAACACGAAGAAAAGAACGTTTTTCAGATTAATAAAGACATTATTTGAATTTTATCCAGTCATGATGCCTGTAGTTATTGTGTGTATTGCTATTAATGCTATAGTTAGTTCTATTTCAGCAGTTTTCGTACAAGATATTATTGCGGTTATTGAGAAAAACTGGCAAGTCACAAATTGGAACCAGATGGTTGGACAAATTCTTAATTATGTTTTTGTTTTATCAGTCGTATATATAATATCTCTTATTGCTGCGTTCTTGTATAATCGTATGATGGCGATTATTACACAAGGAAGTTTAAATAAATTACGTGTCAAGATGTTTGATGTTATGCAAGAGTTTCCTATTAAGTACTTTGATACAAATAATCATGGAGATATTATGAGTTATTATACAAACGATATTGACACTTTAAGACAAATGATTTCTCAAAGTATACCACAATTGATTATTTCTATTATTACAGTTGTCACTATTTTTGGTATCATGATTTATTATTGTCTATGGTTATTGATTATTATTGTTATTGGTATTGCCATCATGGTTGTGACAACGAAAAAAGTTGGTGGACAATCAGCAAAATATTTTTTACGTCAACAAAATGCATTAGGAAAAGTAGAAGGTTTTGCTGAAGAAATTATGAATGGTCAAAAAGTTGTAAAAGTATTCTGTCATGAAAATCAAACTGCACAGGATTTTGATAAATTAAATGAACAATTATTCCACGATGCAGAAAAAGCCAATAAATATGCAAATACATTATTCCCAATTCTTATGAATGTAGGTAATATTCTTTATGTTGTTGTTACTTTGTGTGGCGGTTTATTATTAGCTAGTAATATTACAAATGTCAGCTTATCTGGACTGCCAATGAGTATTAGTATTGTTGTTGCCTTTTTAAATATGACTAAACAATTTGCTGGAAGTGTTAGTCAAATGTCTAACCAATTAAATGCAGTTATTATGGGTATGGCAGGAGCTAATCGTGTGTTTTCATTAATTGATGAACACGCTGAATCTGATCAAGGCTATGTCACTTTAGTCAATGTAGAAAGAAATGGTGAAGAAATCATAGAGCATGAAGAACGTACAGGTAAATGGGCATGGAAACATCCTCATCAAGAAGATAATAGTGTAACTTATACAAAGTTGAATGGTCATGTTGAATTTGAACACGTTTATTTTGCTTATGAAAAAGATAAAATGATTCTTCATGATATTAATTTAGATGTTAAAAAAGGACAAAAAATTGCTTTTGTTGGTTCTACAGGGGCAGGGAAAACAACTATAACGAATTTAATTAATCGTTTTTATGATATTGCTGATGGAAAGATTCGTTATGATGGTATCAATATCAGTAAAATAAAGAAAGCAGATTTACGTCGATCATTAGGTATTGTTTTACAAGATACA
>Ga0129309_1001534_pt1 | contig 11183 bp, 9 predicted proteins | sample L1105metagenome_FD_94439 | JGI IMG/M metagenome (GOLD analysis project Ga0129309, IMG submission 94439) | Ring-tailed lemur group fecal microbial communities from Wisconsin, USA - L1105 metagenome | ecosystem: Host-associated > Mammals > Digestive system > Large intestine > Fecal | place: USA...
ATATTCCAGACGTCCTACTGATACCAATTGAACTTTAGATAAGTCCCATTCTATATCTGTCATTTCTTCTGCTTTATGAATAATTTCTTCAGGCAAAACGATATTTTCTATAACCCGGATTCTCCCTTTAGTATTTGGGAAAATATTAACAAACGCATTCCGACACATATCAGATATAGTTGCAAGTGCATCAAATTGACCATAATAAACTATCTCCTGTCTATCAGGAACGCGTCCCGTCATATCAGTATGAATCCATCCTATTTTTCTATCTGCGTCAACTCTGTCCAAAACAAAAAAATCCGCAAATCCCTCCATAAATCCAACAGCTACATCATAATGTCCTTCAACCCTAGAAATATGTCTTTTAATAATATTCCAACTGAAAAAACTCTTGCCTCTTTTAGCACGAAGCGTAATTTTTATGCGATCTGCAGCAGCAAGGAATTTCCTATTCTTTAAAATCTCCCCCATATAGTTACGCATCTCCAAAGTCATTCCTCTACTAACCGGATCTGCCTCGATAATTTTTACCCATGCAGGAACTTCTTTTTGCAATACTCCTCCTGTTTCAAACAAATATAAGTCTACATCTATTCGTTTCGGATCTAATGATTTCAATAGTGATATTAAAGCTTTCTCTGCTCCTCCCATACGAAGAGTAAGCATTACAATAATAATATGCTTCAACTTAATTTCCTCTCTTTCGAATGAGTTTTGCCGGATTACCTCCCACGACACTATAGGGTTCAATATTCTTTGTTACCACAGAACCTGCACCAATAACACTTCCTGTTCCTACATGAACACCAGGAAGGATAATAACCCGAGATCCAATCCACACATCATCATCAATAACTATTGGTTTTGGATCTGTAAATGCCTGCTTCCACATAGGTATATCCATTCTATCTATACCGTGATTTGTTGTATACATCATACACTCTGGCCCCATCATAACATCATTTCCAATAGAAACATAGGGAGCAATTTGTGCGTTGACACCTATACCGGAATTGTCTCCCAAAGACATTTCCGAACTAAAATGCGCTCCCTTTTCAATATTCACATTTGTTCCACAATGTTTCAAAATCAATTTTCCACAAAATCCTCGGACCTTTTTACTCCCCAAGTTAAATCTACTGTCCGATAATGGCATATGCTTACCCAATAGATTATAAATCATCTTACCAACAATTACTCTAGCCGACATTTATTTTACACCTTCATATAATTCATATATTTTCTCCAACATTCCCTGCGTATCGAACCCCATATCAAACATCTTTTTACTGTATTCTTCAGGTGCTTTTCTTTTTGCTTCTGTAATATATAAAACCCACTGTTCATTTGAATCTTCTAACGGCAAAGGTTTAACAAGATCCGTTAGATATATATCATCTGGTATTCGATCCGATATTACACATGGCAGCCCATTCGTTTGAGCCTCCACCAAAGCTAGCGGCATTCCTTCATACAAGGAAGGGAATACGTATACATCCATGGCACTCATGTACTCGCCTACATTACTCACATTCCCTGTGAGAATAACATGATCTAATAATCCCATTCTTTTAATTTTTTTCTCAAGCATCAAACGATCCTCGCCATCTCCCAGTAATAATAGGACCGACTCCGGTTTTTTCTTGAGAATTTCAGGCATCAAATCCAACAGAAAAATCTGATTTTTCACAGTAATCAAATGTCCCACATGACCAATAACATATTTGTCCTGAAGTTTCTTCGCTGTACGGATTTTTTTCCTAGCACTTTCTCTATATGCGAACTCTTCTAAACCGATGCCATTATAAATCAATGTTCCCTTTTCTTCAAAAAACTGCTTTCCATAAAGCCAATTTCCGGCTCCTTTTCCACAAGCCACAAAATCAGTAGCATAGCGCCGGATGACCCGACGCATTGTATTTTCATAAATATTCTTCATGAATCCTCTATGTTCAGGACCTTTTATACTATGTGAATGAGCAATACGAACAGGAATCCCTTGTTGCTTTCCTGCTAACATGGCCCATCCTGAATTGAACATAGTATGTGAATGAATAATATCAATATTCTCTTCATTAATTAATACACATAAACTTTTATAATAGTTCCAATATCCTTTAGATGGTGGTTCCATATGGTGAATTATACACCCCACATCCATTAATTCTTTTTCATAAGCACATACATCGTCTTCAAATACCAAATAATGAATACGATATTTTTCTTTGTCAGCAAAAAAACCAATATCTCTGCCAACACGCTCTGCACCGCCAACAATCAATTTTCCTATAATTATTAAAACATTTTTCATTATTTTAATCCAAATCTTTTGTTTAATCCAAAATCTATTACTCTACATAAACGTAATCTGATCGGAAGCGCAATCAGTATACATTTAACATCTACATATTTACATTTTACCAACTTATTATATCTATTACAAATTGTTCTGGTATCTTTTAATCTGTTTTCTCTAGAATATCCCAACTTATGCAGTTCTGCAATAACTGTATACGCACTTCGATAATAAGAATAGTTTAATGCTTTTAAATATTTTTGTTTATTAATATCACTCAAATCAGATTCAAAAACAGCCTGAAACAATAATTGATGTTCTAATAATATATAGTCACTTAGATTTTCTCTCTTCTTTCTTGATAAAGATTCCTCATTTTCAACCGAAAGAACATAAACCGAATAATTTATACACTCAACTGACTTGGAATGCACAATATATCGGACAATAAATACCTTATCCTCACCAATCGGAAGCCTTTCATCAAATTTGATTTTATTTTTCTCAATTAACTGACGTTTAAAGGCCTTACTACTAGGAGCATTTAATAATTGTCGTTTCAATGCCTCGCTCAGAATATCTGATGCAACATCACAAGACTTTGCAGAGCAGGTTTTAATAGGATATTGAACAAAATTAATACCATCATAAACTGTTCTTCCCAAAAGCAAGAAGTCTGGTTCTGATTGCAACGCTTTATCTAACACATCAAAATATTCCTTTTTAACAAAATCGTCACTATCTACAAACAAAACATACTTACCTTTGGCATAGTTCAACCCCAAATTTCTTGCTGAAGATACTCCACCATTCTCTTTCCAAAAATAATGAATATTCTTATTTTGTTCTGCAAAAAATAAACATATTTTTTCTGTCTGATCTGTTGAGCCATCATTAATCAAAATCAATTCCACATCGTCACGATGATTTACAGTTAAACTATTTAAACACCGCTCTAAAGTTTTTTCTGCATTGTAAGCGGGAATAATTACCGAATATTTTATCTCCATCTTCTCTTACTCTTTTTATTTTCATATATTAATTTTTTACCGCTTTAGTAATCTACTACTATTCGCCTTACGTAATTTAGCACGTAAGCCATCTGGAATTACAGCACTTATTCGTAGAAGAATACGTTTTAATTTTTGCTTTCCAGTCATTCTTGAGCGGTAATAGCGAATGGCTGTTCTGATATTACCGCCTTCCCTGAGAATTTCCATTGTCTCATCATGCAATTTCTGCTGAGAATAACCTTCCATATTCTGCGCCGCTAACATATCCGCAGCATCAGATTCCTTCAAAACGCGAAAGCAATTAGCACTGATCAGACCTTCTACCACTTCTTTTCCCTGAGAGGTACAAGCAAAAACAGCCGAGACACCATCTGCATGATTTTGAAACCTAGCCCCCCAATAGTCACCAATTCGAAGATCAGCTGAAGAATATTCCTTTCTAACCTGACATTTATAACAAGCATCACTAAGCAGAATATTCTCAAAAAAAACCTGCCAGAACATCTCTGTTTCCCTGGCACCGTAATATTTCTTCCCATTGGCAACCACTCTTAAGCAATAGGTATGCCAATCATTCTTCTTATATCGGAACAAAACTGAGTCAAAAGTACTGGTTCCTAGTTTTTTTTCCAATTTTTTGCAATTTTCTTCCCAGACTCTATAACTTGGAACACCATGACAAAAAATCTCCGTTAATAAAAACTGATCACGGATATGATACTTTTTCAATACCCTATCCAGGCCTGCAATCTGACACGGCGTTCCAAATACATAGAATCGGCTCTCCGAATTGTTTTTTGCATCCAGCACTGCTTCTCGAAATGCCTCAGAGGGATTACTCTGAAGATATTTCGATCCGTCCAAACCAGAAATATCTTTTAACTCATTTACAATCCTATGCTCCACTTGATTCGTTTTTAGGTTGTACACAGCACCAACAACTTTATATCCATTACGGATTGCCATTACTGCAAGTTCATGGGCAACACCGCCTGACGAACACTTTTTCACTGTTTTCTCATTGGAACTCTGCAAAGCATACAATTTTGCATTACATAAACTTACCATTTTCTGACTTTCTACAAAACGATTACAGACCTGAACACATAGTCCACAACGAATGCAGAGGTTATCTTCTACCTTTGCAACGAAAAATCCAGTTAAATCCATGGAAAATCGAATTGCTTTTTTAGGGCAGACAGCCGCACATGCACCACATGCTGAGCAAGAATGTTCTGTAGATTTCATAATATTGTCTTTCATTAAAGTTTCTCCAACGCTTCTTCTAAATATTGTCTGCTAACAGTAAGCAAAACATCAATATTTGCATCTACTTCTTTATAATCAATAGGCTGAGATAGCACATGCTCCAAATTCCCTACAGTTAGATATTTTAATCTTCTCTTCTGTAATCCCGTTTCTTCAAGCAGAGATTTCAGTTTGAAAGCATTGATACTCTCTCTAATGAATACCGCAACATTACAGTGATTTTTGATTGCTACAACAGTACCATGAAAGGTATCAGTAACCACACATTCGGCATCCCGAAAATAAGAATACCACTCTTTGGAATTACATACAATGTTCTTATTGCACCATTTATGATAAGTACCAAGCGACACTGTAATCAAACCATGTTTTTTGGCATAACACTTAATATTCCGAACCTCATCTTTATTTACCATATTACGATCATAAGAATAAACCAAAAGATATTTTTTCTTTATTGGCTTCACCGATACATTAAAATCATGCCCATCGTATAGAAGTACCGGATCACTAACCAAAGGCACCTGTCGCCCTGTCATATCAAAAATCATTTCCTTAGTATGCATATCTCTTGCAGAAAGTGCGTACATATTACTAAGTCCAGCCTTTACTAAATCATAACAATTAAATTCCTTCAATAATTCCTCTGTAGTTCTTCCAAAAGCCGGTGCATAGGCAATTGCAGGTTTATTCAGTCCATGCCCATACATCATTTTATTACAGCCCACATCAATACTATATACCTCATCACTTCCAATAATAATAGCATCACAGTCATTCTGATTATACGGCTGGAACTCCAACTTTCTCCAAGACTTCTTATGCGCCAGTACCTTTCTAGTATTAAATAGGGTAAGACCTATCCCCTTGTCAATCAGATAATTCTTTACATAATAAGGAAAACTACGCAGAGACATACTGTTCTTGCTCGCCTCACCCTGATCAAAATCAAAATTCTTTTCATAGGTCAAGATACACACCCGATGCCCCATATCTTCCAGATAGCACTTCATGGCAAGCATCTGAAGTTGTGCCCCCTGATTGTTTACATTATAGTGTGTTAATATACCAATCTTCATGTTATCCACCTTAGTGTATATATTACTCTACATCGTTCAGATTATAGATTCTCTTTAATTCCTTCTTTACAGATTCTACTGTATACGCCTGAGCCTTACGATATCCGTTCATCCCCATCTTCACAGCCAGATTAGCGTTTTCATAAAGCATATGGATTCTTGAGACATACTGTTCTACATCATCCGCTGGAATTAAATAACCATTAAAATTATTCTTCACTAATTCTTTATGCCCACGATTAATAGACGTAACCACAGGTCTCTTACACAGCATAGCCTCTAAAATATTCAATGGTAAACCTTCCCGATAACTGCAAGATACAACCAGATCAACAGCAGGAGTAATTTTCTCCAAATCTGTGCGATAACCTAACATTCTGATATTATCTTCCAGACCTTGATTGATAATCTGCGCTCTCAGTTTCTCCTCTAGGGGACCATTCCCAGCCAAAAGAATTTTGAGATTCGGAATCTTATCTCGGAGAATAGGTGTCGCTGCTATCAGAGTTTTTTGATTCTTATTATCATTCAGTTCTCCAGTACATAGAATCACATAATCTTCTTTCTCTAGATTCTCTGCTCGCCTCATGGCACATCTTGTCTCAGAATTCACTGAATGATAACGATCTGTATATACGCCAACACCATGTATACGCTCAATATTAGTATGGAATTTCTTACCAGCGAGCAAATAATCTTCTTTCGTAATAGCGATTAACGTATCACAAAATCTCGCCATAACTCGCTCAATAGGATAAAATATCAACCAATTCTTCTTAGGAGCCCCCTGATAAAAATGGAAGCCATGAGCCGTATAAAACACTTTCGTTCCCTTTCGCCTTGCTCCAACAGCAGCAAGACGAGTTACAATACCACCCATAGGTGTATTACAGTGAATCACTTCATAAGATTCCTGTTCAATAATCTTTTTTAATTGTCGATATGCTTTTATGTTATCAAGACTTTTCGGTGAACGAGAAAACGGAACATCATATATCTTATCTGCAAAATCCAACTCCAGCCCATTCTTCTCTGCCAGGTTATTCCTCGCCGCCACATGCACCTCATACCCATTCTCATGTAAAACCTCCGCTAACGGGCGATGAAATTGTCCGATATGACTCTGTACCGTCGCTGTAAGCAATACTTTTTTCATAATTCTATTTCCTTTTGATGAAATTACATAACCAATCCTGCAATCAAAAATGCTACACATGCAATTATCAGTGCCAGAATTGCATAGGGAATCTGCGTATACACATGATCCATATTATCAATTCCACAAGCGCTTGAAGTTATTACTGTTGCATCTGAATAAAAGCAAGCGTGACTGCAAAACGTACCACCAGAAACAATGGCTGCCATAACGAGCAACAAATTTACATCAAGTGCCGCACCCAACGGAATAATAATAGGTGCGCAAACCGCCGGTATTCCCCAATTACTTCCCGTAATAAACCCTAATCCTGCTACGGTAATAAAGGCAATCATAGGAAATATTTTTGCACTCACCAATGGCTGAATGATTCCAATAACATACTCGGATAACATCAAGTCTTCAGAAGCCTGTCTCATAAATAATGCTGTAATAATAATGGCCAAAGCCGGAACCAGATCTGCAAATCCCTGAATCCAAAGATCACAAAATTTTCCACCCGATAGCTTTTTTCTTGGTATGTACATGAAAGCACAAACAAGTATAGCGGCAACTAAAGCCACAAACATATCATCTGTTACCAACTGTACGATTATTAAAGTTGCAATAGGAATTAAAAAGTCCCAAATACTGGCATTGATATCAACTTCCTCATGCTCCTGCCTATTAAGTTTCTCACTTTCTTTACTATACACTGCCCCAGTTAATTCTGTTCTCTCATAAGCTTTTTTCATCGCTCCAAGTCTTGGAATAATTCCAAAAATAAATAACGGAACTATAAGCAATGCCGCAATCGCATAAAATATATATGGAATTACATGAATATAAGTCTGAATAGCATTTCCATATCCAAGATTCTTCACACTCTCCTGTTCATAAAAAACACCTGCAAAAAATATGGCCCACGTAGAAAACGGCAGTAAGACACAAACAGGCGCTCCCGTTGAATCAATAACATATGCCAATGCTTCTCGCGGTGTTTTCCTTTCATCAGACAATTTTTTTGTACATGCACTGATCGTCAGGATATTCATATAGTCATCAACAAAAATAATAATACCTAATATCCAGGCAACAAGCAAAGTGGATTTCTGTGATTTACATATCTTTCCCAGAAATCTTGCAATTGCATGTGTACCATTTGCCGCATTAATAAGTGCTATCAAACTTCCAAACAAACCACATACAATTACCAGCCACATTGTATCATAATCTGTTATTACACTAAAGAAAGAATCCGTTATAGTTGTAATAAAATTCTTTCCATCAGCTATACAAATAATCAAATACGAAGAAACGACTCCCATCAGCAAAGCTTCCGTTGTACGTTTTGTCTTGATAGCCGTCATTATTACAAGCACGGCTGGCAGCAATGTCAATATTCCATAACTCATAACATTTCTCCTCAAATACGGAATCTTATCTTTGAAAAAATCTCCAAATAAATTCTTACAATAAATGCCCTGAAACTCGTATGTGAAATATCTTTTATTACAATGCCTGTTTCAACAATTCTAGGTTCCATATATGTTATTAAATCATTAGGAATCGCATCTATTTTTCTTTTTTCCAAAGGAACTGTAAGCATTTTCTCTATATATTTTCGATTATTGAATGGTATCGTAATATCATAAGATACCCGATGCTCCGATGTCAGAAAGACACCTTCTCCGCCACTCCATGCAAATTCCCAAAAATAAAGTTCCAACCACGACAACTTGTCAAATGTCTTTTTGCTATAATATCGTTTCAGATAATTCGCGAAAACTTTATCTGTCTCTTTTATCAGCCACGGTGTTACATACACTTTATGCATAGCTCTCCAGTAACTTGGATATGGATATTTCGGGAATTTTTTCTTATTATATTTATTATAATACCATCCTCTTCCCATCTCATTAACCCAAGATTTAACTTCTATATCGCATGGCGGGTTCTGAGAAAAATACAATCTTTTTTTCAAATCATTCGTATTATTCTCTCCTATACATCCTGCATTGCATTCCATTACTTTCTTAAATACATCTAAGTATTTATATCCATCCCATTCCTCTGGTATTTCGTACAGTTCATGCTTTAACCCCAGATATTTACATATCTTTTGTGCCGCTTCCGCATCCACAGATTCATCCACATTAGAAATATAACTAAAATAAGAAAACTTATCGTATATCCCATTAGCACAAGATAGCGCTGTCATACTATCCCGTCCCCCGGTTACCGAAATAGAAACTTTTTTTTCTGGCCATTTATCAGCAATACATTTCATCGTATTGGACATAATTTGTCCAAGTTCATGAATTGTATTCTGATATTCTTCCTCTGTCCGGGTTTCCTTCACTTCATAAAAAGGATAATACCTCTTTGTAACGATTCGTCCGCTCTTTTCCTCATAGATCCCGGCACAATTGGGTTGCATTCTTCTTAATTCTGTAAATGGTGATAAATCTCCAGGTAACCAAGTCCCCCAATAATGCCAAAATCTATTATTTATTAATTTTTTAATATATTTACTTTGCTGCAATCCCTTTAAATCTGCAACTAATTTGCTATGAGAAGTTACGAATAATTTTTCATCTATTGTCCCATGATAAACCAACTGCATTCCAGCACAATCCGTTGAATATACTACTCCATTCTTTGTAGCATATCCTACGCAAAAAACACCTGTCAGATTGCTTTCTTCCTTCCAGAAAGCATCAGTTCCACTTTGTCTGGCTTCTGCCATGCGTTTTAAAAGTTCATTCTCATCTATCACCATATTATATGGATCATATGCATGACCAATCAAAAAGTATGTATATCCTTCTTTTTCATATACATACACATAAGTTTCTTTATGTGTATAGATAAAATACTTTCCATCTGCAATAGTACATTCCATCCAATTCGAATAAAAAGGATAACCCTCCGCAAGATTCTGTTTTTCATTCGTAATTAAGAATCCCCTGCAATATAATTTGTCCCTGAATTCCGGACAGTCATTCAAAACTTTTTTCATTTCATTTGGTGAATAATAAGACATCTTACTTTCCTTTCTTTTGCTCCTCATTCCATATTACTAAATATAGTATGACAAAGTCTCTCCTGGTTTCCTTCTCCCACAAAACTATTGTGTGATGTAATGATTACATTCCCCTTATTCCATAAAGGGCTATCGGCACTTAGCGGTTCTTCTTCAAACACATCTAAAACTGCGCCACCCAGTCGTCCATCCAATGCTTTCTCTAATGCATTACCATCAACTATTGCTCCTCTTGCAATATTAACAAGAATTGCTCCATTCTTGATTTTCTCAAATCGTTCTTCATCAATCATGTGCCAGGTATCTTCCGCAAGGGGAACCGTCAGCACAACTACATCCGCCCGAACAAGTACTTCATCTAAAGTATCAGCCGCTTTCACTTCATCAAAATATAACTGCTCTCTTTCAGAAGTCGCTATTCCAATCACATTACACCCAAAAGCCTGAAACCGCTTTGCGCACTCTGTGCCCACACTGCCACATCCGACTATGCATACTGTCTTACCATACAGTTCCTTCAAACCACGATGCTTTTCCCATCTATGTAATTTCTGATTCTCACGAAAATAAGATGCCTGTTTATATAATTGCAACACTCCGCTTACAGCAAACTCCGCCATAGGAATACTATAAACACCCCGTGCGTTATGAATCTCAATGTCATGTTCTTTCACATATTCCATAGGAACACGGTCAAATCCCGCACTTGTCAACTGTATATATTTCAAATTACTAAACCTTTCAATAGGATGGTAAAGAAACAGTCCATTACAAATAACTCCCTCTACCCACTCATATTCGCATGGCAGTTCATCCTTTTCATATTGGCAAAAAGAAACCACATGTCCCATCTGCTCAATTTTACCAATATTCTCTTTTGCGCTTTGCCATGCTCCCGTAATCAATAGATTCATGTAGGTTTCTCCTTTTTATCTTACATATTGCCACGAATCATTTGCACTTTTTCTGCAACAATCTGTTCATTTTCTTTGAAATAATCGCTGTATTTCTTACATTCCTGCTCCAGATTACGAATCCCTCTTATACCATCCAGAAAAGTTGTATTTATTTCATCCAAATCGTTTATTTTACTTACATTGCAAAAACTTCTTGAAAGAATCACGCATGTAGAACCAAGCCTATAGTGTTCTCTGATTATATATTCTGCGGGAAGCATCCCCTTACCAAGCGCAGCAATACCGCCAAATCCATACGGGACTCCGGCCAGTTTGAATTTCAAACATAATTTTTCCACTGTGCCATCTGTAAGAAGTTCAAACATGAATTTCTTTCCATATCCCAAACTTAAATCATTCAAGCCAACAAAGATTTCATCGATTCC
>Ga0129309_1001538_pt1 | contig 11161 bp, 10 predicted proteins | sample L1105metagenome_FD_94439 | JGI IMG/M metagenome (GOLD analysis project Ga0129309, IMG submission 94439) | Ring-tailed lemur group fecal microbial communities from Wisconsin, USA - L1105 metagenome | ecosystem: Host-associated > Mammals > Digestive system > Large intestine > Fecal | place: USA...
GAGATCTGGTAGCGATGGCATGATGGACACACCTGTAACCATACCGAACACAGAAGTTAAGCATCATAGCGGCGACGATAGTACGATGTGCGAAAATAGCACGCTGCCAGTTCTCTTTTTTTTATTTGTTTTTCATTATGAGCTATGAATACTTTTAAATTCTTTAAAAATATAATATAATGTTAGCAGGTGATATTTTTATGAAAATCAAATTATATTTTGGAATGGAAGATGCTATTAAGAAATCTGGAATTGGTAGAGCTTTTATTCATCAAAAGACAGCTCTTAGTTTAAATGGTATTGATTATGTTACAGATAAATCTTCTCAAGATTATGATATATTACATATAAATACACTTACTCCTGATAGTTTAGGACAAATTAAACAAGCTAGAGCAAATGGGAAAAAAATAATATATCATGCACATAGTACTGAAGAAGATTTTAGAAATTCTTTTATGTTTTCTAATACTGTTTCTGGTTTATATAAAAAGTGGATTGTTTATTTATATAGTATGGCTGATCTTATTATTACACCAACACCTTATTCTAAGTCTTTATTACAATCATATAATATGGATAAACCAATCTATGATATTTCTAATGGTGTCAATTTAGATGATTTCAATCCAACTAAAGATCAAATAGATAAATTTTGTAAAAAATATAACATAAGTAATGATGATAAAATAGTTATTTCTGTTGGTTGGCTTTTTGAAAGAAAAGGGTTTGATACTTTTGTTGAAGTAGCAAGTGAAATGCCAGATATTAAGTTCTTTTGGTTTGGAGACATTAAATTGTCAAATTCAACATCAAAAATTAAAAAATTATTAAAAGAATTACCAAGTAATATTGTTTTACCGGGATATGTAAGTGGTGATGTAATAAAAGGAGCTTATGGGAGAGCAAATCTTTTTTTCTTTCCATCAAGAGAAGAAACAGAAGGAATTGTAGTTTTAGAAGCACTGGCTTGTAAAACGCAAGTACTGCTTAGAGATATTCCTGTATTTGATCCTTGGTTGATTGATAAAGTTCATTGTTATAAAGGTTTAACTAATGAAGATTTTATTAATATAATTTATAAAATAATAAATAATGAGTTACCTTCTACAGTTGATGAAGGATACAAGGTGGCTCAAGAAAGAGAATTGAGCAACATTGGCAAAAAATTAAAAGATGTGTATGAAAAAGTTTTAACATTATAGAGGGCAAAAATATGGATAAAAAAAGTATAAAAAAGTACTTATTAAATGTAGCTGTTATACTTCTTGTTGGTGGACTTTCAATCTATTTTTCTATAGGAAGTCAACTAAATTCTACAATCGATTCATTAAAAAATTGTAATATCTGGTGGTTAATTGTAGTGTTTGTATTAATGGCAATACATTATTTGATTAATGCAATGAATTTAACCGTTTTTGCGCGTGTTTATAAGAAAGACTATAAACTTTCACAAGGTATTATAAATTCGCTTGCAGGAGTGTTTTTTAACGGTATTACGCCTATGGCATCAGGTGGGCAGTTTTATCAAGTGTATGCTTTTAATAAGCAGGGAATTAAAGCAACTTTTTCATCCAGTATTCTTTTAATGGTGTTTATTGTATATCAAAGTGTATTAGTTTTTTATACTACAATTATCATGATTTTAAGATTTTCATATTTTAATTCTATATATTCTGGTTTTTTTTCATTGGCTATAGTAGGATTTATTATCAATTTGGTTGTTATTTCTAGCTTATTTTTAGGAGCTAAGTCAAAAAAACTACAAGATTTTTTCTGTAATAAAGTTATTAAAGTTTTAGCAAAATTACACATCGTTAAAAATTATTATGAAACGAAAACAAATACACAGAGAAAATTAGAAGGATTTAGAATTGAGTTAGCTTTACTGCAAAAAAATCGACCTGTTCTTTTTAAATCTATCCTTTTAAATATTTTTAAATTAACTATTTTATATAGTATACCTTTCTTTTGTGGTAAAGCAATGGGTGTAGACTTGACATGGAACTGTTTTTTAGATTTAATAGGTATTACATCATTTGTTTATATGATTTCTGATTTTGTTCCTTTACCAGGAGCAAGTGGAGGAAGCGAAGGAACTTTTTATATTTTATTAAATGTTTTCTTGAAAGGTGCAACTTCTGCAACATTACTTGTCTGGCGTTTTTCAACATATTATTTTGGTTTAATTGTTGGTGGGCTTGCTATGTCTTTTAGTAAAGAATTACATATGGCTAAAAAGACTATAGTTGAAGAAAAAGAAATAAGTAATGATTTAACAGAAGAAAGCAATGTTATTCAAGATATTGTTATAGAAGATATTGATGAGATTGGATTTGATGATTTTAAAAGATAGGAGGATATATTATGAAAATAGCATTATTTTCTGATACATATTTACCTGATATAAATGGAGTTGCTACATCAACACATATCCTTAGAAACGAATTAATCAAGTTAGGTCATGAGGTTATGGTTGTCACTAGTGAATTGCCAAGTGATAGTGATTATGAAGATGAGTTTGATTCAAATATTTTGAGAGTGCCTGGATTAGAGATTCAGGCTCTTTATGGTTATCGAGCATGTAATATTTATTCATTTAAAGGTATGAAAGAAATTAAACGTTTTAAACCGGAAGTAATCCATGTTCAAACTGAATTTGGAATAGGAATTTTTGGTAGAATTGCAGGTGAAAATTTAGATATTCCAGTTGTATATACATATCATACAATGTGGGCTGATTATTCACATTATGTTAATCCAATAAATTCTGAAACAGTAGATTCTGTTGTTAAAAAAGTGATAAAAAAAATTAGTAATTTATATGGAAATAAATGTGAAGAATTGATAGTGCCATCTAAAAAGACAAAAGATGCATTAATACATTATGGTTTAACTCAAAAAAATATTTATATTATACCAACTGGGCTAGAATTAGAAAGATTTGATATTAATCATAAAAATGAATATATCTGTAATGAATTGATTGAAAAGTATGATTTATATGATAAATTTGTTTTAACGTTTTTAGGAAGAATTGCTCCAGAAAAAAGTATTGATGTTATTATCAATGCTTTAAAAGAAGTTATTAAAGTTAATGATAAGATAAGATGTTTAATAGTAGGTGGAGGTCCACAGTTAGAAGAATTAAAAAAATCAATAGAAGATGATGAAATTCATAATTATATTATTTTTACTGGACCACAAAGTGGAGAATATGTTCCTGCACATTATCATATTTCTGATATGTTTATTTCAGCATCTTTATCTGAAACACAAGGTTTAACTTATATAGAAGCTATGGCATCGAATATTCCTGTTATAGCTAGATTTGATGATCAGTTAGAAGATGTGATTCAACATAATCAAAATGGTTTCTTTTTTAGAGATGAAAATGAGTTACCGAATTTAATATTAAATGCAATGCTAATGGATTTAACAGAAATGAAAAAATGTGCTTTAGAAAAAGCTAAAGAATATTCTGGAGAAACATTTGCTAGAAAAGTAGTGGATGTTTATAAAGATGCTATTGTAATTAAAAAATATTCTTATACAGTTAAATCTATTTTTCCAACGAAAGACATGAAAAATGAAGTAGTATTTTCATATGATGAAAATGAAAGTTCTGTTTCTTTAGAGTTAACTGATAAAATCATTGACGAATATGGAATCGAAAAAGGAAAAGTTTTTAATAGAGAAGAATTTGATGCTTTAAAAGATTTAGAACAAATATCAAGAGCATATAATAAAGCTTTAAAATATTTAACACAAAAAGATTATACTTATAATCAAATGAAAAAAAAGTTAATGGATAAAGGTGACTTTGATGATACACAATTAGATGCTACTTTGGATTTGCTTTGCGAAAAAAATTTGATAAATGATAGATTATATACTATTAATTATTTAAAACGCTGTACACGATTAGGGATAGGGCTCAATAAAGCTATTTATAATTTAAGAAGTTACGGTGTTGATATTGAATTAATCGATATGTGTTTAGAAGAATTAGATGATGATGAATATTTGGCTGCAACTCGCTTAATAGATAGTTATTTTAAAAGAAATAATTCAAATTCATATAAAAATATGCAAAAGAAAATTAAAGAAAAATTGTTTGTAAAAGGTTTTACAAATGAAACAATTGAAAGAGCAATGTCTGATTATGATTTTGAATATGATGATGAAAAAGAAAAACTTGCATTAGAAAAAGAAACTGATAAAGTTATTGCCAGATATTCAAAAAAATTGAGTGGAAATGAATTGAAAAACAAATTAATTGATACATTATTAAGAAAAGGATATAATTACGATGATATTAAAGATATATTAACGATTAAGGAGAATAATGATGAATAAAATTTCAAGCTTAAAACCTGGAAATGATGGTGTTATTATTGAGGCATTAATCAATCGAGTTGTTGCAGGTAAAACAAATGGTGCTAATAGATCAACATATTTATCACTTACATTGCAGGATGAAACAGGAAGTATTGACGCCAAGTTATGGAATGCCAGTGAAGAACAGGTTCAAACATTATCGAAAGGAAAAGTTGTACAGGTAAAAGGCGATATTATCAAATATAATGAAGATCGTCAAATGAAAATCATTAAGATTGTTATAGCTTCTAATGATGAAAAAGATAAAATAAAGTTTTTGAAACAAGCTCCTTTAGAAAGTCAATATATGATTAATCAGATTAAAGAATTTATTGAAAAAATTGATAATATGAAATTATATCAGTTAGTAAGTACTTTATTTGAAGAAAATATAGAAAAATTGGCAGTTTATCCTGCAGCAAGTAAAAATCATCATGAATATGTATCAGGATTGGCATATCATACTTATGGTATGTTGAAAATTGCTGAAGCCTTTTGTGATTTGTATCCTACTTTAAATAAAGATTTATTATTTTCGGGAATTACTTTACATGATTTAGGAAAAACAGTAGAACTAAGTGGACCTGTTGTTCCAGAATATACATTAGAAGGTAAATTATTAGGACATATTTCTATCTCTAATGCAATGATCAAAGAAACAGCAGATCGTTTACATATTGAAGGAGAAGAAGTAACTTTATTACAACATATGATCCTTGCTCATCATGGTAAAAATGAATTTGGTTCACCTGTTTTACCACAAATCAAAGAAGCAGAAATATTATATTTAATTGATAATATAGATGCAAGAATGGCAATGATGGATAAGGCTTTGGAAACTGTAGAACAGGGAAGTTTTACAAAACGTGTTTTTTCATTAGAAAATAGGGCTTTATATAAACCAAAGATGTATAGAAAATAAAAAACTTCAATTGAAGTTTTTTATTTTGTGATTTCTTCATAGACTTCATCTAAATCGGTTTTTTCACTATTATCAGTAAAATTAATATCTAATTCATGACTATCATATCTTGGTAAAATGTGAATATGAAAATGATGAACTGTTTGTCCAGCAACTTCATTTGTATTGGTAAGAACATTTAATCCTTTTGCATTACATTTTGAAATAATTTTCTTTGATAAATCTTTAACTACAACAAACAAATGAGAAAGAGTATCATTATCAACTTCTAAAATATTAGAAAAATGTTTTTTTGGTACAACTAAAGTATGTCCATAAGTTGCTTGTGATAAATCTAAAAAAGCAATACAAATATCATCTTCATAGACAATTTTTCCGGGAATCTCTTTATTTATGATTTTACAAAATATACAATTATCCATTTTTGTTTCCTCCATATATCATATTCTAGCATAAATAAAGGATAAGGGTATACCTTATCCAAAATAATCTTCAGAAATTTCTTCTATTTGTTTTTTGATTTTTGGTTCATAAACATCAAAATTATATTTTTTTAAATAATAAGTTTCAGATTTTTGAGAAATATCAGAAATATCTAACAATGATTTTTTTATTTCATCTTTTAATTTAGATTTATCTGTATTATAAACCCAAATAACAGCATATTTTGAATCAGAAGTTTTAATAACCTTTGAATAAATACCATCTTTTGTAAATTTACTTAATTTTTTGACAATATTTTCATCTAATGAAGAACTTTCTTTTGTAACCATTCCTTGGTCACTACCGCTGTATTGATTCATATAATCATTAAAAGTAGCTTCATCTTTTGAATCATCGATTATTTTCAAAGCCTGAGATTCAGTATCTAATGTAATTGTTTTGATATATTTGATTTTATAATCTTTTATAAGCTTATCATAATTTTTATCAATATACTTTTCTTGAAGTAAAGAAGTTTTTGCATTTGGTAGAATAATGTCATCAATAAATGCCTGTTCATCATCATAACCATTTTCTTTAGCATAACTTGCTAAATCACTGCTTCCTACATAATCAATATATTGTTGTTTGAGTTCATTGACTTTAGCTTCGATATCTTCTTCATTAGTTAATTCTTTGCTACTAATATAGTCGATAGCATAATCAAGAGTTAAATTCATACCATTATTATTTAAGAAATATTCATATAGATCGTTTTTTGTAATAGAAACACTATCTTCTTTGATAATGGCTTTGTCACCATTTTCAACAGAAGTGATATATCCATCTTCGTTATTAAAAAATGAATCATAAATAGCATATCCACAGCCACAAATAACAATAATGCAAATAACAATAACCAAAATACGATATTTATAGATCAATGTTTTTATTTTATCCATTATTGTCACCTCTTTCTTTAGTGCGTTCAGCTAAAGCTTCTTTAACAGCACTTTCTACAATACTTTTGATTTCCTTGTCATCATAAGTAATTTTATATGAATCAAATACAACATATTGTAAATAATTATCATAAGCTAAAAGAGGGGAATCAATATCTGTATCTTTTAAATCCTTCTTAATTTTATCGTAATTAGTGCTCGTAACTTTAATAAAATAATATCCATCATCGCCAGAAATAGCTGCAGATGTCTGATCTTCTGATAAATTATTGACTTCATTAATAATTGTTTCACTATATGTGTTTTTTAAACCGTTTGTATCGGCTGAATCAACAATTCCAATATTTCCTTTTTTACTGGCACTGTCATCATCTGAATAGTCTTGTGCAATAGCACCAAAGCTTTTATCTGTATTTGTTAGTAATTCAGTGACTTCATTTAATTTAGAAGTTTCTTCATCTGTTGGATTTGACATATCAGCAACAGCAACTTTAATAATACTTACATACTTAGGTGAGCATTGCTTAAAATAATCATCAAAGACAGAATCATAATTATTATCAATATAATCTAGTAAAAAATTAGCATATTGAATCTGTTGAATCATTTTTTGACGATAATCATCTAAATCTTTATAACCAGAAGAAGTTAATGCTTCATTCAAGGTTTCTTCGTAATCATCACCATAATTATTTTCATAATATGATTCAACTTGTTCGATAATATTATCTGCTTCTTCTTTCATATCATCATTGATTGGGAATTTTTTATCAATCAAATTTTGTAATACTGCATTAAAAACTGTAGATTTATTACTTGTGGACTCAATAACCTTTTTATAAAGATCATCAGCAAAAATAGTCTTTTTGTTATCACCATTTTCTAAAGTAGCAACCACATCTTTACCATCTTCTGTTTTAGCAGATGATGTACATCCAGTCATAAGACAGCTCATTACTAACAGTACAGCAGCTCCTTTTTTTAAATTCATAGTTATCCTCCTTATCATACTGAAAAATTATACTATTTTTTTTTATTGATTTCAATATTATGGGCAAAAACACATGGTCATCACTTTTTCTAACATAATTTATATTAGAAAAAGAATCTACCCTTTGAAAGGAGGGGAAAGTTATGAAATGCGAAGGATCTTTTACTTTAGTTTTAGTACTATTCATTTTATTAGTCATTATTTGTAATATGCTTTAAATAAAAATGCTTAGCTTTTGCTAGGCATTTTTCATAGAGTCTTGATGAAATAATTTGATAAATGAAGAAATATATTTATTTTTTTTATCTTTTTTATAAATCGCATAAATCGTTTCTTTTTTACCTTTGATTGGTATACCAGTAACATATTTTCTAAATTGGCTATATTGAATGGCATAACTAGGTAAAACAACTGAATTTTTATTACCGATGACTTGTAATAGCATATGATCTAAAGTTAATAAAACATTTTTAGAAGTCAGATTATCTAAAGGATTATATAAAAGATCTAGTTCTTTTAGTTCCTTTTCCTCGATATATGTTTTATTGACATATTGAGAATTTTTGGATACATAGAGCATCATAGAACTTTCTAAAATTTCTATGTTATCATAATCTGTATTTTCAAGTTTTTTGTATGTAAGAATAATATCCAGTTGGTTATTTAATAGCTTTTTTTGTAATGAATAACTTAAATCATTATCATAAATCAAAGAACAAGCAGGATTCAATTTATAGAATGTGTAAATTATGTCTATCATTTTGGTCTTTTCTAAACCATTGACATAGCCGATACGTAAAAATGATGATTCATTTAAAGAAACACTTTTCATTATCTTTTTCGTTTCATTGATTTTAGAAAGAATGTGATAGGCCTGATTCAAAAAAATGTCACCTGCAGAAGTCAAAGTGACTTCTTTTTTTGTTCTGTTTAATAATTTAACACCTAATTCTTCTTCTAAAGAAAGTATTTGTTTAGTGATGGCACTTTGTGAAACATATAAAATTTCAGCGGCTTTTGTAAAGTTTAAAGTATCAGCCACAGTAATAAAATATTCAATTTGTTTAATATTCATTTTATCACCTACTTATTCCTAAAAAGAATTATATCATGAATTTAATCTATTTCACTTACAAAATAAAAAAGCTTATACTTTCTATGAAAATATTAAAAAGAGGTGAATTATGAAAAGAGTATTATTATATTTTATAGGATTGAATTTAATTGCATTGGGAGTTGTGTTAAACATACGATGGAATCTAGGGGTGGCTGCTTTCAGTTCTGTCATGTATTCAACATCCATGATTTTTAAAATATCTTTAGGAACAGCATCAATCTTCTTTTATTTATTATTTGTATTTGTACAAATAATATTATCTCGAAAAATAACGATGAACTTTATTTTAGAAATACCTTTATCATTTGCATTTGGCTGGTTGACAGACTTATATGATTTTATGATTCCAACATTTGAACTGACATTTATTTTAAGAGTTTTATTATTTATTTTAACTATGTTTATTACTGCTTTAGGGGTGTTTTTGACAGTTTGCAGTAATCTTGTATTAACACCAACAGATGGTATAGTCAAAACAATATCAGAAGTATTTCATATTGTTTTTTCGAAAGTTAAAAATTGTTTTGATATATCATTGGTTTTAATAACAATTGCACTTTGTCTGATTTATCAGAAACCTTTTTATGGAATAGGGATAGGTACACTTATTTCAGCTTTATTTTTAGGTAGAATTATCCATTTACTTGAAAATACTAAATTAAATAATCTGTTTATTAATGAAAAATCATCATGATTTAATATATTAGTATTCTTATTTCAAATACAAATGAAAAATGCTTAGTTTTTACTAAGCATTTTGTTCAAGAGGATGATGTTCTCTATATACACGATATGTAATTTTACAAGTTACAATAAGTGGCATAGCTATGACCATACCCCAAGGACCAAATAAAGTTGATCCTGCTAAAATCCCAAACAATACCCACATAATAGATAAATCAATTTTTGATGAATATATTTTAGGTTGAATTACATAAGGGACAATGTTTGATTGGATAAATACTAAAATAAATAAAATGGTAAGTCTTGAAGCTCCCATTGTTATTGAAGTAATAATACCTAAAACATTAGATAAAATCGGTCCAACATATGGAATAATAGAGCTTATTCCTGATACAATACCAATTAATGCCCAATTTGGGTGTCCAACTGCCAAGTAAATCACTGCTGTTGAAGCACCTTGAACCAAAGCACCAATAGAAAAAGCTTTAATGTAATCATTTAAAGAAACATTGATTTCTGTAAGATATGCGGGCATACTTTCATCAAATTTACTAGCAATATGTTTTATTTTTTTACAAATGCTTTCATATCTGGAAGAAATATAAATAGCAAGAATTAAATAAATCAAAAAATTAGTGACATTAACAAGTATACTGTTCAATACACCAAAAGTTGTATTTAGAACAGTTGTTGTTTTTAATAATGAAGCAACTTGAGTCTGAATATAGGCAACTAAATGACTTGCATCAAAATTTAAATTTTCTTCAACTAATTTTGAAATATAAAATAGACCATCTTCAAATGCCGGATATAATTCAAATATACTGTTATATATTATAGGAATAGCTAAAATAATAATAAATATGATTGCAGCAATTCCTCCAACATATACACAAGTTAAAGCTAACGCTCTTTTTAACATATCTTTCCATCCAGTTAATGAGCGGATTCAAAACAAAGGCCATTACAAAAGCGATAAAGAATGGTTTTATAACTTTCCATAAAACAGATATAAATCCACCCCATACTTCATTTGTCGTATTTATCAATAATACTATTAATAGCAGTATTAACATATTTAAAAGTGTTTGAGTAATTTGTTTTGAAGAAATGATTCTAAACAATTCTTTGAATATTTTCAATATATCACCCCTTTGTATCATAATATACCACATTTTGGTAATAATATAAAATGTTAAAACAAGAAAATATTATTTATCACATTCGTTGTTTTTTTATATACATTTTAGTAAAATATTGTGAGGAGAAAGGAGCCTATTTATGTCGACTTTAAAAATAAAAAATTTACACGTCTCAATAGACGATAGAGAAATATTAAAAGGAATTGATTTAGAAGTTAACACAGGAGAAATTCATGCTTTGATGGGACCTAATGGTAACGGAAAATCTACATTATTATCTGCTGTCATGGGAAATCCAAAATATAAGATTACAGAAGGTGAAATTTACTTAGATGATAAAAATGTTTTAGAAATGACTGTAGATGAAAGATCTAAAGCGGGGATATTTTTAGGAATGCAGTATCCTCAAGAAATTCCCGGAGTTATTACTTCTGATTTTTTAAGAGCAGCTTTAAATGCTCATAATGAAAAACCAGTATCTTTATTTAAATTTATTAAAGAATTAGATAAAAACATTGCTGATTTAAAAATGGATGAAAA
>Ga0129309_1001539_pt1 | contig 11157 bp, 13 predicted proteins | sample L1105metagenome_FD_94439 | JGI IMG/M metagenome (GOLD analysis project Ga0129309, IMG submission 94439) | Ring-tailed lemur group fecal microbial communities from Wisconsin, USA - L1105 metagenome | ecosystem: Host-associated > Mammals > Digestive system > Large intestine > Fecal | place: USA...
GGCGGGGCTTATTAAAGTGCCTCTATTCACAGAACTGCCATTCCATAACTCTCATAAAAACGGCAAATTGGTGCTTTAGACAGACATATCCATTTTTCAATTACACTTTGCGGAAACTCAAGTACTTAAAGAACTTTTATTTGCACTATCGTCCATAAAATTTATCCACATTGTTTTAGTGTCTTATAATGATTATCCACATGTTTTTCTATTTCTTTATTATTTCCCATCCTTTTTCCCACAAAAAACTCCCTCTCAGAAAGATTTTATTTTCTGAGAAGAAGTTTCCTTAATACTTATCCACATCTACCTATTTTTCAATATTACATCAAATACTTCCAGGCTTCTTTCTCTGTAAGCCTGCATTTGTCCATCAGCTGTTTCAGGATCTTTTCATCAGATAATCCGCTTTCTCGAGATATTTCTATCAGCATCCTTATACGCCCTTCCTCTATTCCTTCTTTGCGTCCTTCTTTGCGTCCTTCTTCTATTCCTTCCTTACGTCCTTCCTTACGTCCTTCTTCTATTCCTTCTTTACGTCCTTCCTCTATTCCTTCTTCATGAGACTTTTCTTTTTCCCATGCGATTACATCTTCAAATCTCATAAACTCCTCCCTGACCTCCGGCAGAACTTTCACTCGTTCCACACACCTGTGCAGATTCCGGATATCTTCATTTACCACATTTTTCTCCGTGCTTTCCATCATGTATTTCAGCATGGCCCGGATTTCCGGTGTCCCACCCTTTTTTCCTTTGGTATTAAAATAATAAAATACCAGTCCGTCATCGTACTTCAGCCCTGGTTCTTCCCGGCAGCTGTTGCTTACGGTATAGATCATCTGGTCTTTTCCAAAAGGATCATATTCCGTGATCGTCAGTACAAAAAGATTGGGAAGATTTTTAAAATCCTTTTCGCCGCTTCTTATGTAACGGCTGTCTATCTTTGCCTGATAAAAACGGTTATGCCTTGGAAAATACTTTTCTTTCCTCAGATGGGGTTCTACATCATAAACATTTAGCGACGGAAGTGTTTCTTTATCCTCCAGGGGTTCTTTTATCTCTACGTCCATGCGGATTCCCCGCATTTCCGGTGTACAGGGCAGTATCGTCTTCTGCGCTGTTATCTGAATTTCTCCCAGTTCTTTCTGAAGCAGCACTGAAAGCATAGTTCTGCAAAATTCCTTTCCCACTTCCTCGTCAGAAGCGGCGGCACTGAACATAAAATCATCCAGTACGTTTAAGTCTTCAAGTTTCCGTTTTTTATAAGCCATAATTTCTCCTTTTCCGGCTGCCCGGAAAAGGACATACTCCTTCGGTGCGTCTTCCCGGCTCAGCCAACATAAAAATTTACAATCATGTGAAAATGTCGGCGATATGCCAGAATTACGTCCTCCAGAATCTGCAGAAATGCAGAGGACTTATGATCATGATCACAAAAGCACAGATAGTACAAACTGTTCTTATATAATAAGAATAGCGCAGAGATTTTCAGATGTCAATGGATTCCAAAGAAAAGATATAAGAATATTTCGACAAAATCCGACAAATTATTCCGACCAAAGCTTTAATGTTTGCAGTAGTTCTTCTTTTGAATTTTTTCAAAAAAGCTCTTTCTCAGAGCAGTTTTATTTCTGAGAAAGAGCCACAAGAATACTGTTTGATTTTTCACGAGATATCTCTATTAACACTATTAACATAGGAAAGAATGTCAGATCAGTTCTCCCATCAATGAAGAATAAATATCCTGGCACTTCTGAGGCCAGTTTCTGCGGATTGCCCGTGCAGCTTCTTTATTCGGCGCTGCAAGGGTAAGATCCATAATTGTCATATCTTTCTCGATCAGCTGACATCGGACTGCATAATTTCCCTGAGGAGTAGTATAGTAATCGGCAGGCATCAGGATACGGTCCGGAATCCTGCACCCATAATCTTTCAGAAATTCGTCGATCTCTTTTTTAATATCCGGAGACAGATCTTTCTCAAAATACGAAAGCGTATCGCTTCCCTCCTCTGTCAGTTCGTAAAGAGAACTGTTTGATACGGTCCGCCGTTTCAAAAGCCCTGTTTCCACCAGTTCGGAAAGTACCTGCTGAAGATGGAGATAATCCGTATATTCACGATCAAGTATAAATTCCGAAATCTGTGAATTTCTAAGTTCCTGTTTCGAATTTTTGGCCATATAAAGTACGATAAGTTTATAAATTGTAAATGGTTCAGCCATTTCATCACCTCTTTCTCAATTACAGAGAAGTACCAAGCTGCTTTCCCTGCCAGGTGTCCATTTCCTTCATTCTGTGATGAAGCAGATTCAGGACTTCTCTCTTCCTTCCTGTCCACAAAGGAGCCAAAAGAAGATCCTTCGGTCCATCCCCTGTGATTCTGTGTATCACGATCTCCGGATCCAGATTTTCCAGACAACTGATCACCAGATCCAGATACTCTTCTCTTTCATATATGGGAACCTTTCCTGCAAGATAATCATATGCAAGATCTGTTCCTTTCAGAACATGAAGCAGCTGAAGTTTAATTCCCTGGATATCTTTTTTATTAAGATAATGCATCGTCTCAAGGATATCCTCTCTGCTTTCTCCCGGCAGCCCCAGGATCGTATGAACGATCACTTCCAGTTCCCGGCTCCGCAGTTCTCTTACTGCCTGCTCAAAGCAATCCAGTCTGTAGCCTCTTCGGATATACTGAGCTGATCTTTCATGGATTGTCTGCAGCCCCAGTTCTACCCACACAGGTTTCTCCTGATTCAGCTCCTTCAAAAGTTCCAGTACATCTGTCCCCAGGCAGTCTGGCCTGGTACCTATGGACAATGCAGCGATCTTCGGATGCGCTATGGCCTCTGTAAAAATTTTTTTTAAATATTCTACGGGGGCATACGTATTGGTGTACGCCTGAAAATATGCAATATATTTCTGTATAGGACGTTTGCCTGATAAAATTGCTATCTGACTCTCAATCTGATCTGTAACAGACAGGGAAGCGTCTGCGGCAAAGTCTCCGCTCCCTCCCTCACTGCAGAAAATACATCCTCTCTTTCCAAGAGTACCGTCTCGGTTAGGGCAGGACATTCCTCCATTCAGGGTTACCTTATATACTTTTTCTCCAAAACGCTCCCTGAGCATATAGTCCAGGGAGCGATAAGGTTTCCCGTTCCAGCTTTTACGCTGTTCCCGGTTTTCTCTGTTTTGTTCTGTCATCAGGATATTACCTCAGTTTCCTCTGAAGCCTCTGCTTCCTCTGGAATATATTTATCAAAAATCCTAACAAAAAAGTGTGAATTACAGTATGCCGCAAGTGCAGGCCCGAACAGAATGACCAAAAGAATCAGGAACATCTGTATCTGAAAAGATGGGATAAAAAGAATCAGCAGCGGGCTGGCACAAATAACAAGCATTAAAAAAGTATACGGAAGATGGCGGATTCCCATCAAAAGTGCATTCTTAAATGTATTTTTAATAGAATTATAAAACTTCGCCAGCACCGGATACAAATACAGCAGAATGATCAAATAGATCATAGTAAACAGCGCAAAGATCATTGTAAGAATCTTTCCCATTGGATCTGCCATTGCTTTTGTAATACGGGTATCCAAATAAAGAAGCGCCGCTGCCGCCAGCATGATCAGATTGATCACGGTTGCCTGTTTAAAGTTCTGTTTAAAGGATTTAAAAAAACTGCGGAAAATATAAGATTCTTCGTTTCTCACCATCTTCATGGTCACATAGTACAGGGCAGTCAGAGATGCTCCTGCCGTGATCACCGGAATACAGCAGACAATGCAAAGGATATTCAGCATACAAAGATCTGCGATTCTTCCCATAAAAACAAAGAATTTATTATCCATATTAAAAAAACGACCCATAACAATTCTCCTTTGTATATAGCTTTCTGTTATTCAGTAACAGTATATCTAAAAAAAACAGAAAAAGCAAGCATCATGGCAGAATAAGACGGTCAACTGTCACGAACCTGCATCCCTCTTCTTTGAGTTCATCTACAATTTTCAGCGCTGCCTCCACCGTAGATTCATATTCATCATGCATCAAAAGAATGGATCCGTTTTTCACGTTTTTCCTCACGATCTGAAGAATAGAAGACACGTTTTTTGTCTTCCAGTCAAGCGTATCAATATTCCACAGAACCGGAATCATTTCTACCTGAAGTTCCATTTCTTTGTTCCACGCACCATACGGGGGTCTCAGATAAACAGGATATTCTCCTGTAATCTCGTAAATCCGGTTGTTCGTCTGCAGAATTTCCATTTTTGCCTCTGCATCAGACACTTTATCAAGCTGTACATGATGAAATGTATGATTACCTATTAAATGTCCTTCTCTGTACATTCTTTTTACAATCTCTTCATTTCCTTCCATACTTTTTCCAAGAAGAAAAAAGGATGCCTTTACATTTCTTTCTTTTAAACCATCCAGGATCTTTTCTGTGTACTTTTCACTCGGTCCGTCATCAAACGTCAATGCCACAAGCGGAGGATCAAACGTATCCTGCACCAGCTTCTGCATCCCCTCTCCTGCGATCATGCGGGCTGCTGTATCCACAACTTTCCACGTTCCATTTTTATTTATCCACCCTGAAGCTGCATATAGCAGAAGAAAAACCCCTGCCACGATACGTTTCCAATACCATTTGCAAGTTTTTTTCATAATCCGCTCCTGCAGTCTTCTCTTCTGCACAATATATGCGCAAAAAAAGAAAAAATACCGAAGCCTTCCTCTTTTGGAAAACTCCGGTACCTTTTTTTCTTACTTATCAAACATGATCTTAAGCTGTGCTTCAATGGCTTCCACACATTTTTCAAATCCAAGCTTTCCGCTGTTCAGGCAGAGATCATAATTTGTCGCGTCATTCCATATGCCGCCGGTAAATCTACGGTAATAATCCTGTTTTCTTTTATCATCTTTCAAAAGAAATTTTTCTATATCTTCTCTGGATCCGGAAATCTTTTCGGATGCCTGCTCTACTCGAAATTCCCAGGGTGCATGAATAAATACACGAAGCGTATTCGGGCGGTCTTTCATAACATAATTGACACAGCGTCCTACGATCACATAAGATTCCTTTTCTGCAAGATCATTTACAATCTTTGCCTGATAGCTGAAAATATTCTCATCTGAGATAAACTCTTTACTGTCCGGCTGATGAAGCTTTCCTTTGTAAATCGTATTTTTATTGAACAGGGACGGCTTTACACTGTCTCCGCCTTCCACCTTTCCAAAAAGCTTCAGGTCAATTCCGCTCTCATCGGAAGCCATACGGATGATCTCTTTGTCATAAAAAGAAATCCCCAGCTTCTCTGCAAGCATTTTTCCTACGGTACGACCGCCGCTTCCATACTGTCTTGCGATGGAAATCACAATATTTTCATCCATTTTCTTTCCTCCTTGCATGATCCCCGGCAGATTCCGCTCTGCCATGCTGTCTTTTATTCTCCCAGATAAGCCTTCTGGACAGCTTCATTATGAAGAAGATCCTCTGCCTTTCCTTCCAGGGTGATATTTCCCGTTTCCAGCACATATGCCCTGTCAGCAATAGAAAGAGCCTTCTTGGCATTCTGCTCTACCAGAAGAACGGTAGTACCGCCTTCGCTTACATCCTTGATGATATTAAAAATCTCATTTACAAAAATAGGGGAAAGCCCCATAGACGGCTCATCCATCAGGATGATCCTGGGTCTGCTCATCAGTGCACGTCCCATGGCCAGCATCTGCTGTTCTCCGCCGGACAGTGTTCCTGCACGCTGTCCCTGGCGCTCTTTCAGACGTGGGAATCGTTTATAGACCATTTCAAGGCTTTCCGCGATCTCATTTTTATCTTTGCGTGTATAAGCGCCCATGAGAAGATTTTCATAAACTGACATATCTGCAAACACACGTCTTCCTTCCGGGACATGTGCCATTCCCATTTCCACAATCTTATGGGCAGGTACCTTCGTCAGATCCTTTCCCTCAAACATAATGCTTCCGGATTTTGCCTGCAGGATTCCGGTAAGTGTCTGCAGGGTGGTCGTTTTTCCGGCACCATTGGCACCGATCAGCGCAATTACCTCCCCCTGATTCACCTCAAAGGAAATCCCTTTCAGCGCCTGGATCACACCATAATATACCTGCAGATCCTTTACTTCCAACATTGCCATAACCGATTTCCTCCTATTCTCCCAGATATGCAGTGATAACCTGAGGATTGTTCAGAACTTCAGAGGTTTCCCCTTCAGTCAGAACCTGTCCAAAGTTCAGCACTGTCAGTTTTTCGCAGATACCGCCTACCAGTTTCATATCATGTTCGATCAGAAGAGTGGTCATATGGAAATGTTCCTGTACAAAACGGATGGTGTCCATCAGTTCCTGTGTTTCATTTGGGTTCATTCCCGCTGCCGGCTCATCCAGAAGAAGAAGCTTCGGATCTGTGGCCAGTGCACGGGCAATCTCCAGTTTACGCTGCTTTCCATAAGGAAGGTTTCCTGCAAGAAGATGCGCTTCCTTATCCAGATCAAAGACCTTCAGGATTTCCATGGCCTTTTCGTTCATTTCTTTTTCTATTTTAAAGTATTTTGGCAGTCTTAAGATACCTGTCAATGTAGAATACTGATAATGATTGTGCAGTCCCACCTTTACATTATCCAACACCGGAATATCCTTAAACAGACGGATATTCTGGAAGGTACGGGCTATTCCCGCCTTATTGATCTCAATAGTACTTTTTCCGGTGATATCCTGGCCGTCCAGCCGGATAATTCCCTCTGTCGGCTTATAAACGCCAGTCAGAAGATTGAACACAGTAGTCTTTCCGGCACCATTCGGACCGATCAGACCATAAAGCTCACCCTTTTCAATATTTAAATGAAAACCGTCAACCGCCCGAAGACCGCCGAACTGAATTGACAGATGATTTACTTCCAGCATTGCCATAGTCAAGCTGCCTCCTTTTTCATTTTTCCGCCTTTAAATTTTTCTACCATACGGCTTCTCCAGTTTCTGGCTGCCGGCGCCCAGTTAAAGAGCATCATCACGATCAGTACGATCGCATAGATCAGCATACGATAGTTTGCAAATCCGCGAAGCAGTTCCGGAAGCGCATAGAGGATGATTGCCGCGATCATAGATCCTCTCAGATTTCCGATACCGCCCAGAACCACATACACAAGGATCAGAATAGACATATTATAGTCAAATACCGATACCTTCAGCATGGAAAGGTTGTGCGCGTAAAGCACGCCTGCCACACCTGCCAGGGCTGCGGAAACAGTAAAAGCAAGAAGCTTGTATTTCGTTACATTGATACCTACGGATTCTGCTGCGATCCGGTTGTCTCTTGTAGACATGATCGCGCGTCCGCTTCGGGAATTCACCAGATTCTGTACAATAAACAGAGTCAGCAGCACAAGGATCACACCGATCAGGAAAAACTGACCTTTGATGTCTTTATAAAGAGCAGAAGTACCGGAAATACCAAGCGCACCTTTCATGATCTTCTTTCCGCCTGCCGCAAGTTTAAAACCGGCAGAGGTAGTAGCCACATGAATCCCGTTTGCATCTACTCCCACATAAAGGATATTGATCAGGTTTTTGATGATCTCTCCAAAAGCAAGGGTAACAATGGCAAGGTAATCTCCACGCAGTCTCAGTACCGGAATACCGATCAGGATGCCAAAAATTCCTGCCACAACTGCACCCACAAGAATTGCAAGAATAAATCTCGGTACAGAAGGAAGGGCATCTGCTGTCATATGTGAAAACAAAGCGCTGGAATAAGCACCCACACACATAAATCCGGCATGACCAAGGCTCAGTTCTCCGGAAAATCCAACTACCAGGTTCAAAGATACCGCTGCAATAGTATAAACACAAAGAGGAACCAGAAGTCCGGTAAGAAGTCTGGAAAGATTTCCTGTGGCAGAAAGAGTCTGAACGATCACAAACAAAAGGATCACAATGCCATAGGTCACAAAATTGTTTTTTGTTGTTTTATTCATTTTAGTCTTCATACGATCCACCTTACACTTTCTCCTGAATGTTTTTGCCAAACAAGCCTGTAGGCTTCACCAGAAGCACGATGATCAGAACTGCAAACACAATAGCGTCTGCCACCTGAGAAGAAATATAGGCTTTTCCGAAAATCTCGATTACTCCAAGGAGGATTCCGCCTACCATAGCTCCGGGAATCGATCCGATACCGCCGAATACCGCTGCAACAAAGGCCTTGATACCCGGCATGGCTCCTGTATAAGGGGTAAGAGTCGGATAAGCAGAACAAAGCAGAAGACCGGCAATTGCTGCCAGACCGGAACCAATGGCAAAGGTCAGTGAAATGGTTGCATTTACATTTACACCCATCAGCTGAGCGGCATCCCGGTCCTCAGAAACTGCCTGCATGGCACGTCCCGGTTTTGTTTTTTGTACAAAGAAAGTCAGAGCCACCATAATGATCACGCTGACAACAATGGTCACAATGGTGATTCCCTTGATCACAAGCTGACCTCCAAAAAGAGAAACGGAAGGAACATCGATCACGGTTACAAAGCTTTTGGCATCTGCGCCAAAAATAAGCAGTGCCAGATTCTGAAGAAGGTAGCTGACACCAATGGCAGTGATCAGAACTGCCAGATTAGACGATGCTTTTCTCAGAGGGCGGTATGCGATTTTTTCGATCACAATGCCCAGCACCGTACAAAATACAACGGATATCAGAATTGCCGCAGCCGGAGGTAAACCGGCTTTTGTGATTGCAGTAAGGATCACAAAAGCGCCGACCATAATTACATCACCATGGGCAAAGTTCAGCATTTTCGCAATACCATACACCATTGTATAACCCAGGGCAATGATCGCATAGATACTGCCCAGGCTGATTCCATCTTTTAAATAAGATATAAAACTCATAGTGCACCTCTTATCGTAAAGTTAATAAAAAGGAACGGCGGACAGTTACACTGCAAGGCAACTGTCCCCGTCCTCCTGAATATCAATGATCAAACCAGCGGTTCACTGATTATTCCATTTCTTTATAAGCACCGTCTTCGATCACAAATGCTTTTGGCTCTTTATCGCACTCGCCGTCCTCAGTCCATTTTGCTTTTCCGGTAAGTCCGTCAAGCTCTGTGCTGAGCATTGCTTCGCTCATTGCTGCGCTGATATCTTCATTTGCCATATCCGGTGTGATCTCTGCTGCGTCTGCTGCTGCTTTCATTGCATAAATAACATCATAAGCGTCTGCTGCAAACTGGTTTGGTGTTTCTCCGCCTGTAAGTTCATTGTAGGATTTTACAAATGCCTGGCTTGCCTCATCCTCTGCTGTAGCGGAGAAAGGAGTCAGAAGCATAGCGCCCTCTGCAAGAGAAGTATCAAAGTTTTCTACATTAAGGATACCATCCATACCGTCAACACCAAAGAACTTAATATCCATGCCTGCTTCTGATGCCTGCTGAAGGATCAGTGCATTGTCAGAATAGTAGTTCGGCAGGAAAAGAAGTTCTGCGCCACTGTCGGCAATCTTCTTAAGCTGTACGGAATAGTCTGTATTGTTGTCTGTTGTGTAAGCCTCATCTGCAACTACTTCCAGTCCGTTCTCCTCTGCTGCTTCTACAAAAGAATCATGAACACCGGAGTTGTAGTCTGCCATAGAGTCGTAAAGAACTGCCACCTTGGTAGCAAGTCCATGTTCACCGATATACTGTGCAGATTTCGCTCCCTGAGCCGGGTCTGTAAAGCACATACGGAATTCATTGGATCCGGATGTGATAGAATCAACTGCTGTAGCAGACGGAGTGAAAAGGAAAGTACTCTCTGCCGCCTCTGCACCTACTGCAATACAGGAACCGGAGGTAACTGTTCCGCAGAGCATCTGCATACCTTTGTCAAGAAGGTCATTGTATGCGTTTACCGCTTTTTCCGGATCACCCATATCATCGCCGGCTGCCAGAAGTTCTACCTGATAGCCATTGAAGCCGCCGTTTTCGTTGACTTCATTGATAGCAATCTGTGCTGCATTGTAAACGTTTGTACCATACTGTGCATAGTCACCGGTCATCGGTCCGATCACACCAATTTTAAACGTTTCATCGCCTTCTGCAAAAACGGATACCGGCATAGCCATTGTTGCCGCCATAGCAACTGCTGCTGTTACGCTCAGGGCTTTTTTCCAGTTTCTCATAATAAATCTCCTCCTTACTTTCATTCACTAATACTTTAATGTTTTGATTATAGCATCAGAGTTTTATGATTGCAAGTGTAAATTTATAAATTATTTATATTTATAACATAATTTATTCATGACATATTCATACGAAAACAGAAACAGGCCATACATCCGGTTATGGATATATGACCTGTTTTTACAGGGAATCTTCCCTGAATCTCTCTTTGATAATTATGCGATAGCTTTTTTAGCGATCTCAGCAAGTGCTGCAAATCCTGCTGCATCGTTTACAGCCAGCTCTGCAAGCATCTTTCTGTTGATGTCAATGTTTGCAACTTTAAGACCGTGCATCATCTTGCTGTAGGAAAGTCCGTTCATTCTTGCTGCAGCGTTGATACGTGCGATCCAGAGCTGTCTGAACTGACGTTTTTTCTGCTTTCTTCCTGCGTAGGAGCTTGCAAGTGCTCTCATTACAGACTGTTTAGCGATTCTATACTGTTTAGAACGAGCTCCTCTGTAGCCCTTTGCCAGTTTTAATGTACGGTTATGTCTTTTCTTTGCGTTTAATCCGCCTTTAATTCTTGCCATTTCTTAATTTCCTCCTGTTCGTCTTCTTACTTCTTATAAATAAGGCAGTGCTTTCCTGATGTTCTTCAGGTTTGTAGAATCAACAACAGTGGCCTTTCTCAGATTTCTCTTTCTCTTCTGAGATTTCTTTGTTAAGATATGGCTCTTATAAGCTTTGTTTCTCATGATTTTTCCGGTACCTGTTTTTTTGAAGCGTTTTGCTGCTGCTCTACATGTTTTAATCTTAGGCATTTTTATTTCCTCCTTGATTCGTTGGTTCTGTTTTATTTCACATTACTGTTCTCTGCGCCTGAGCGGGCATTCTCAGTAACTGCTTAACGTTTTTCGCTGAGAAACATGGTCATGCTTCTCCCTTCGATCTTCGGGGCTTTTTCTACCACTGCAATATCAGTCAGAAGCTCCGCAAAATCA
>Ga0129309_1001540_pt1 | contig 11153 bp, 8 predicted proteins | sample L1105metagenome_FD_94439 | JGI IMG/M metagenome (GOLD analysis project Ga0129309, IMG submission 94439) | Ring-tailed lemur group fecal microbial communities from Wisconsin, USA - L1105 metagenome | ecosystem: Host-associated > Mammals > Digestive system > Large intestine > Fecal | place: USA...
ATTTGCAAAACCAAGCCCGAATCTGTGGATCGTCTCGTCTGTCAGCTGCCGGTTTTTGAGATATTTCATTCCAGCCGCACCCTGTTCGGTGCGCAGCTGGTAGTAAAAATATTTCGCAGCTGTCTTGTTCAGTTCAAGCACCTGACTTCTAAGACTCTGCTGCCGTCTCATCTCCTCATTCATCTCCTGCTCCGGCAGGGCGACTCCGGCACGGTCCGCCAATATCTTAAGCGCTTCCGGAAAAGAATAATGCTCATATTCCATCAGAAACGTAAACACATTTCCCCCTGCACCGCATCCGAAACAGTAATACATCTGTTTTTGCGGGGATACGGAAAAGGACGCCGATTTTTCATTGTGAAACGGGCAGAGACCGAAATAGGAGCTGCCTTTTCGCTGGAGCTTTACATAACCGGAAATCACATCCACAATATCATTTTTCATTCGAACTTCTTCAACAAGATCTTCTGAATAAAACATCTTTCTCTCCTTTTACAGCTGCCATGACCGCGGAATAAAAAATTCAGTATATTTTGCCATTGCGTACTGGTCTGTCATACCGGAAATATAATCGCATACCACGCGGGGAACCCCTTCTCCGCGCCTGTATATGATCGTCAGGTATTCCTCCGGCAAAAGCTCCAGATGCTCCTCATAATAATGATACAACTCCTCAATCACCGCCTCAGCTTTCCCCTCCTCTGACTTGGCCACACTGTCCGTATAAACATGGCGGAACATATATTTGCGCAGGTTCTTCATCGCCCACTCTACATCCGGCGAAAGCATGATTTCCGGTTTATCCTGACTGTTAACGATAATATCGTGTATCATCGTATTCAAACGTTCTTTTGTACTGCTGCCGAGCACCCTGCGGTACGGTGCGGGAATCTCCTCTTCACGGAGGATTTCCGCCCGCTGCGCATCATCAATATCATGGTTGATATACGCAATCTTATCTGCGAGCTGGACGACCCTGCCCTCAAGCGTGTCCGGGCTGCCGCTCGAGCGGTGGTTTACGATGCCGTTTCTGACTTCCCATGTAAGGTTAAGCCCGTTTCCCTTCTTCTCCAGAAGCTCTACTACCCGCAGGCTCTGGTCGCTGTGGGCAAAGCCATCCGGGCATACCCTGTTCAGCGCCCGCTCGCCGGCATGACCAAACGGCGTGTGTCCAAGGTCATGCCCGAGCGCGATCGCTTCTGTCAGATTTTCGTTTAACCGCAGCGCCTGCGCAATCGTTCTCGCAATCTGGGACACCTCCAGCGTGTGCGTCAGCCGGTCGCGGTAATGATCTCCCTGCGGGCTCAAAAATACCTGCGTCTTATGCTTCAGGCGGCGGAAAGATTTACAGTGAAGAATCCTGTCACGGTCCCGCTGATATGCCGGCCTTATATCGCAGGGCGCCTCATCCCGCTGTCTTCCCTTTGTATTTCTGCTGAGACTTGCAAATTCACTTAAATACTGCGCCTCACGCTGTTCCGCTATCTCTCTGATCGTCAAATTTATGCCCCCGTTCCGTTTTAACCGCTCCTGGATATTCCTAGTAATAGTATAATTCCCAGATCTTTCGCTGTCAAACTTTTCTGGACTTTTCACAGCATCTTTGCTATAATAGATAATCATTTTTATTCCAATAAAAATAAGGAGACAGAGATGAATACACAGGTTAACCATCGTTTGCCCCGAAAAACGAAAGATTATATTTTTTTTGCTGTTACAGCAATTCTTGTACTTTTCTTTGCGGCTCTTACAGTATATTTTTTTATGCATCCCTCATTCTATATAGTTGACTCTGCAAAAGGCCTGCAGATGTTCTGCAAAAAACGTCTTCTTGGAGAATTTGCTATGGCGGCTGCCACAGCAGCTCTTTTTTTCTGCCGCAGGAAAATCAGACATTTAATAAAAGGCCATGTGCAGAAGCTTTCCGCGCTGCTTATGATTCTGACGCCTTTTTTTACGTTTGCCTCTGTTTTCCTTATTACACGCAGCACCCCTAAAAACTTCAACCCGAAAAACTATGCCTCTCTTTCCCTTTCTCCGCTTGTTCTTTTCTGCAACATTGTTATTATCAGCATGATTCTGCTGTTTTTTGTCGTGCTTACAAATAACATGGCGCTGTCTTCCGCTCTATGTTATCTTGTCTGCATTGTTTTTTCTATTATAGATTATTTTATCTGCCGTTTTCGCGGCAATCCAATCCTTGCTTCCGACCTGTCATCCGCAGGGACCGCATTGGATGTCGCCGGCAATTATTCCTTTATCCCAAATTTCCAGATTATTTTCTTTCTCCAATCTGCAGTCCTTCTGCTGTATATTGCCTGTTATCTGACCCCTTCACCCCTTGTTTCAGGCGGCCGCAAGCGACTTGTTTTTTCCGCATCGTCCGTTGCCGTACTCGCGGTCTTTATCTATACCTTTTTTGCGAGCAGCTGCCTGACAGATATCGGTCTTGCCTTAAACGGTTTTAAACCTTCTGTTACCTACCACCGCTATGGCGGTCTCCTGACATTTGTTTACAGCTTTCAGGCTACCCTCATCGGCAAGCCGGACGGCTATTCTCTTGCCAAAATGGACGAACTGGCTGAAAAATATCCGTCGGACAGTGCCGCAAATGCCAAAGAACTGCCTAATATTATCGTGATCATCGATGAAGCCTTTTCCGATCCCGGTGTCATTGCCGACTTAAATGCCTCGGAGGACTATCTGCCTTTCTGGCACAGTATTGAAGATGACTGCATTCACGGATATACCTATGCATCCGTACTCGGCGGCTCCACCGCAAATACAGAATTTGAAGTTCTCACCGGAAACAGTACGGTTCTTCTGCCCAAAAACTGTATTGCCTTTCAGGTTTATTTTAAAGATAAGATGTCCTCCCTTGTTTCTAACTGCGCAGCCATGGGTTATGAGGAACTGACGGCTATCCATCCTTACTCAAAGAAAAATTATAATAGAATGAAGGTATATCCCTTTTTAGGATTTCAGGGCTTTATATCCGGCCCGGATTTTCCGGAGGGCGTTCAAAAACTGCGTCGTTATATTGCTGACTCAGCAGTGATGAAGATGATTATTGACCGCTATGAGACAGCCAAAGCAAAAACAGATGATCCGTTTTTCATCTACGCCATGACCATGCAGAATCACGGTTCCTATGGGAAAGCATATGATAATATGCCCACCACCATCACGCTGCCGAAATATCCGGATAAAACGGCGGAACAGTATGTAAATCTCGTCAAGTGCACGGATGACGCTCTGCAAGAGCTGATCGCCTACTTCTCCAAGGTTGAAGAACCTACTGTTATTATGTTTCTCGGTGATCATCAGCCTTCTCTTCCGGATGAATTCCTTGATGCAGTAACCGAGGGCGCATATAATAACTGGTCCCCTGAGGATATGATGAAGCAATATGCCATTCCTTTTATAATCTGGTCAAACTATGGTCTTCCTGCAAAAGAATATGAAAAGACCAGTATGAATTACTTGCAGTCTATCTTATACGAATCCTGCCGTCTTCCCATGACCGGATATCAAAAATATCTGTCTGAACTCTCCGAGAAAATACCGGCCATAACGGCAAACGGCTACTGGGGCGCTGACGGAAACTTTTATCTTCCGGAAGACAGTTCTTCCCCTTATTACGAGGATCTTCTGCAATACCAGCAGATTTTATACAACAATATCATTGACTATAAAAAACGTCCCGAAAATTTCTATGAGCTTGCCGGTTAACCGGCAGGCTCCAGCTTTGTTCTGATATCCCACTTCTTACCATCCGTCTGCACGGTCACTGCTCCCTGCCTGTCCGTTCTCGCCAGACTGCATCCGTAATCTGTCAGCCGTTCCAGCAACTCTCTGGCAGGATGTCCGTAACGGTTATTCCTTCCGCAGGAGATCACGGCCAGTTCCGGTGAAACGCATTCGAGAAACTTTTCGGACGTCGCATACTTCGAGCCGTGGTGTCCTGCTTTTAATACGTCTACGTCCAGCAGCGGATATTTTGCAGCAAAGCTCTCTTCCCCGTCCTTTTCCATATCTCCCGTGAGCAGCGCCTTAAAATCAGAATAAGAAACCTCTGTGACCATCGAGGCAGCATTTTCCGAAGAATAATATTTATCTTTTTCAGGCGCAAGCACGCGTACTGTCATGGCACCCTCCCGAAATACGTCCCCGCTGCTTACATAAAACACCGGTATGCCGTTCTCCTTTGCCAGCGCACAGATCTTTTTGTGTATCTGTGAATCGTCCGCGATATCAGGCAGAAAGATCCGCCCGATGGAAATACCGTTTCTGTTATGTCCCGCCATGTTCCGGCTGTATCCTTCCAGTATTTCCATAAGCCCGCTGACATGATCCATATCATAATGCGAGATCATCCAGCAGTCCACATATCCGGTCCCGATGCTGTTCAGAAAAGGCTCAAGACAGTATCTGGCAAGAGCACTCTCGCTGCTGCTTCCCCCGTCTACCATCCACACAGATCTCCTTCCGTTTTCAATACAGCATCCATCCCCCTGTCCGACGTCAAGAAACGTCATACGCAGATTTCTTTTACCGGAAGGCAGCATGATCCCTGATAAAAGTATCATTGCAAATGCCAGTTTTGACAGATCCGGTCTGCTGCTCTCTTTCCTCTTCCGCTCCGAAAAAAAGAAGCCCGCGAAAAGCAGCAGATAATAGGCGGCCATACGCATGACCGTCGGTTTTCCGGTGATGATCGATGAAAACGGCAGACAGCTCACGGCCTCACACAGATATTTTATGGCCTTCAGGATATAAAATGCCGGCGAGAGAATGATTTTTCCCGCTGTCTGTGACACAAGTCCCGCCATCATCCCCGCGATCCCGAAACCGAGCACGAACGGCATAAACGGCAGCACCAGAAGATTAATAAAACATGCATACAACGGTATTTTGTAATAAAAATAAGCCGTCAGGGGGACCGTCACAAGCTGTATCCCGATACTGCTCCCAAGCGCCGTGCCCCGAAGCCGCTTTGCTTTCCACCGTCCTGCCAGCATCACCCCTGCCACCGCCGAAAAAGACAAAAGGAATCCCGCCTGCGGCGCCGCTTCTCTCTGACAGAATAACATAACCGCTGCCGCCGAAGCCAGCGCTGTCGCCAGATCATAGGTGCGCCCTGTCAGAGCCGCCAGCAGATAAAACGAAAACATGATCATCGCGCGCACCGCAGGATAAGCCATTCCGGTCATATATACATAACAAAGCATAAAAGCCGCGCACAGACAGGCGGCAGGCTTTATGGAAAGCCCGGTCTTTCTGAGCAGCCGGAAAAGCCCCATACCGAGAATGGTTATATGCAGTCCCGACACGGAAAACAGGTGAATCAGCCCCGTATCCTGATACAGATCTTTGATCCCCGTCTCGAGCCCGCCGCGGTCACCGAGTATCACGGCACACAAAATCCCTGCCGTTTCCCCGTCTGTCAGCTTCTGCAGCGTTTGGGCAAATCTCCGGCGAAGCAGCGATATCCGGTTTCGAAGCGGCCACACAGATCCGTTCCTTTTCTGTATCTGTGCTTTTTTCAGAATCAATCCGATCCCTTTTGAGCGGTAATATGCCTTTGCATCAAACCCGCCCGGATTGCCGGCAGGGCGCGGCAAAAAAGCCTCCCCCTGCACGACTGCACGGGCGCCGACAGCAATGTCCGTCTCTGTTTTTAAATATGCAAGTACGCCTGTTTCCGGCTGAATATCCGCCGTCCCGAATGCCGTTTTATTTTCCGGCAATGAAAGAAAAGAAATGTTTTTCAGATATATGCTCTGATAAGATGATTTAAACTCCTGCCTGTATACTGTTCCGCTTACACCGATGACCTGCCCTTCTTCAACAGGCAGGGATGCGGCGTCCTGTTCCGCATCCCCGTCGTATATTCCCGCAAGGGCAAAGATCAGAAGAAGCGGAAGACATATACAGCATAAATATCTTCCCTTCAACGCTCCTCCTTTATAATCCTATAGATGGCTCTGCGATGATCTCATCCGGTTTTCCCGAAGAATCCGCCGTCTCGATCAGATCACTGTTCCTGTGGAACGGGCCTTCAAAGCTCAGTTCGTCTTTGTAAACGACATCGGAGCTTCCCTCCACCTCAAACTGTACGCGGTCCACATCCAGCATATCGCAGAGACTGTTTACAACAGCAAAAACCGCAACCTCCGGGCTCACGGACGGGTCCGTTTCCGCCTCCAGAAATTCTTCGCTCAGATTCACCGTACACGTTTTCTGGTCAACACTCACACCCAAAACACGTACTTCCGAAGGAAGCACCGGATTCAGCCGCTCATTCATGGGGCCCTTCTGAAGCTGCTCCATGATCACCTTTTCCAGTGTGGTATTGCTGGAATAATGTACATTCCGCATCTCCCGCACGATCTTATCTCCCGCACCGTTCGAAAAATACAGCGACAGCGACGCATATTGATACGAATTGATCCCTACCGGGTTGTTGATAAACGTACTTCCACGCATCGCCCCCACCGGTTCACCCGCCGAGTTCCTGAGTACGTCGTTTCCGATATGGAACACTACCGTCCGCACATCACTGATCTGCGTCGCCATGAGCACAATGCCGGCGCGCAGAAGGACCTCCGATATATGGTCCATTTCCAGATATGCCTCATTAAATGTGAGCGTAAGCTGTCCGTCTGTCAGAGTATAATCCACAATCTCTACTTCCTCCGGCAGAAGGCTTTTAACAGTCTCCCCCGAAGATGACAGTCTCATCTTCTCCAGCAGGACCTCCAGAACCTTAAGCGGCTCCGTCTCCTGTACGGTGCAGACATTCGTGACCAGCTTTGACATCTCGCTGTTTGTATAATACACCTGATACCCGGCTGTATCTCCTTTTTTCCGTCCGCATCCCGTCACGGCACAAATCAGCAGCAGCGCCAGAAAAAGCGCCCGTTTTCTCTTCTTCATATATGCCTCCCGACTACTCGGTATAGATGAGCGGAACCCTCACGGTGAAGGTCGTGCCTGTTCCCTCTTCACTGTATACCTTGATGATACCATGGTGCATAAGGATCGCATTTCTGGTGATCGCAAGCCCGAGTCCCGTGCCGCCGATCTCTTTTGAATGCGATTTATCCACCCGGTAAAAACGCTCAAATATATGCTCCTGGTCCGCCTGCGGAATGCCGATCCCATTGTCCTCCACTTTCACATAAAAATATTTATGGTCCATGTTCAGGGACAGATGCACCCACCCGCCGTCACGGTTGTATTTCACGGCATTTTCCACCAGATTTGAAAACGCCAGCGTCAGCTTTGTCTCATCCACCTCCGCAATGACCGGCTTATAGCTGTCAAGGACGAGCTCAATATTCCTCTTTGCAGCAATCGGACGCAGCCTCTTAAGGATCAGTTCGATCAGTTCGTTGATATTGGTGGCCTGAATGTTGACGTCAGACGCTTTCCGGTCCATTTTGACAAGTGCAAGCAGATCATTGATAATCTTGTTTTCACGCTCGATCTCGTCCGCAATGTCCTGCATGAACTCTTTGTAAAGCTCAGCCGGCACATCCTCCTGCATCAGCAGCGAGTCCGCCAGCACCTTCATGGAGGTGATCGGCGTCTTCAGCTCATGCGACACGTTTGAAACAAATTCCTGCCTCGAATCGTCCACCGCACGCATTCTTCCGAGCATCCGGTTATATGCCTCCGCCATGACCTGCGTCTCGGTGTAATCCAGCATGGACAGGTCTTCCTCCTCAAGGAAGCCGCCGCTGATCCGCTCGAGAGACTGTGTTACTTTTCCGAACGGCTTAACAAGGATCCTTGACGCATACAGCGCTGCAATAAGCACTACCAGCGCAAGTCCCATCTGCAGTATGAATACCTGGCGGCTCAGTTCGTCCCTGTTCACCATGACATCCGCCGTCTCCGAACTCACGATCAGCGCTCCGACCACGCTCTTGGAGATTCCCTCCTTGATGGGGATCGCCATCTCAATAAAATTACTCTCCTTATCATGACTCAGGCTGCTCTCGTCCCGGAAGCATTTCACAACCTCTTCAGACACAAGAACCTTCCCCGGATCAAGCCCGTATGTGTCCTCGATCACAGTAAAATCGCGGTTGACAACCACAAGACGGCCATTATACAGATTGGCAAGCTGTTCCATTTCTATTATATACGGGCCGACGTCAATCTCATATCCCGTCACGGAAGCGCCTATCCTGTCCGTCAGGTTTTTACACTGGTTCTGCAGCATTTTCCCCCTCTGGATGATCGACTGCGCCTCATAGTTCTGGAGTATGCTCATTTTCAAAAGAAGGATCGGTATAATGCCAACCAGACAGAATATAATAAAAATCCGCAGCTGAAGACTTTTGAAATAGCCTTTCAGGCGGCTGTACTGAAAAACAGATCTGATTTTTGATTTCATATAACTCCCATTCTGCCCCCAAATACATAAGCAGGAGAGTTCGCTCTCCTGCTCTTACTATTTCTGCCGGCCATCAATCCGGCAGCCTGCAGCAGTATTACAGTTCGACACTTTATGAATGCTGGAAATAATATACAACACCCATTACCTCACATAACGTTATATAAGCTTTCATCACTTTATTTCATCTCATATTTTTTCCTGTAAATCCTGCACCCGTTGCCACTCTTTCCGTTGTATCGCCTCATGTTACCACTTCCTGCATTTTATCGCCCTTTTTCTTCAGTGGTAACATTTTGGTAACATTGCTTTTTGAGATGGTAACATCAGGCAACGCTGAAAATGTTCATTTACCAATGCTTTTATACTATCATAAAAAACATTGATTTACCAGTGTTTTTTCGCACTCTTTATATATACACATAAGAAAAAAAAGAAGCACCCCCGAAGGGATGCCTCCTGTTGCGTAATTTTGGTGGGTGAAAAAATTTATGCAGCGAAAAAGCGGTCGTACCAACCCCAGAACGCATTCGACGGAATCCTGAGCCTGCTGGATGACCGATCCACCGGAAACGGCCTCTTGCCATCGTTTTCCGGTGACAAATACCTGTAAAGCTGGTTTTCTTTCATGCCCATCAGAGCTCCGACTTCCTTGGCTGTAAGGAACAGCTTTCTCCGTGAATCCTCGAAATTGATACTGATGCTTTCGCTGAAATTATTTGTTTTTTTCATGATTTTTGTAGTCCTTTCTGATAAAAAAGATATTTTTTTGTTGCAACACGAATTGCTCTCCCTAACTGTTAGTGAAACCTTTTTTTTTTGAAACCTTTTATCTTTTTATCTTCTTGGATTACCGGGTATAATTCCACCAAAATTATACAATAGTATTTTATCACTTTATACAAAAGATGGGAAGAGGTAAAATAATGGAAAATAAGGCAAAACGTGGTATAATGATTAATAAGACTTGTGAAAAAAGAGGAGAAAAGAATGATAGATGATATCCAGCTAGACAAAATAAATCAGGTCGCAGTGTCAATGGAAATTGCAGGTATGCCATTGACCGATGAGGCATATAAAAATTTATACAGAATTGCATCAAAACAAAAATCAGCACAGGAGGTAATAGACGATCTAAAAAGGGAATATACGCATACCAAAATTGTTTGAGTGTTTTTTTTTGTATTGTAAAGATTGCTGTTTTCGGGTATAATTAAAGAGCGTAATTGTTTTGAGGTCGGAAATGGTTCCCGACGCACCACTTTTTTCAGAAGGGGTACCTGAGATGCTGGATACACCGTCCAGCCAAAATGATTATGCTTTTTATTTTTTAGATAGATGTGGTGATTGTATTATGTCTGATATAGATAATTGTGATACTTACAAGCGTTTGGATTTTGCATCGTTACATTTTGTAGATCATGATGGAGCAGCTTGTGATGCAAAAGCTGATGCAATTTCTGAACATATTAACAGAATACTTAGAAAATAACAGAAAGACTGCATACGCTTTTGCAACAGCAAACACAAAGTATAATGCTGATGGTCGGGCAGTTGTTGCTAAAGATGATGAATGGATGGCAGAAAAGGAATGGGATAAGTTGTTTGAAAGTTTAAATAAAGAATAGGAATCCCACCCCATAGGGGTGGGATTGTTTGTGTTTTTTATCTATAGGAGATCGTATTGATTTTATTTTGATATGCTTTTATTTTTTCAGTCCATTCCTGATCACGCTGCATATTTTCCCATTCTCTTTCGAATAATTCTTCTGTGTAGTTTTTTCCATTGTTTAATCGTGTCAGGGATCCTGTTGCATAATCTCGGGTTAAACATCTTTCTTCTGCAGGTTGCAGTATGAGATTCAGTCGGGCTGTTAAGATTGTTTTGTAAAAAATACGTCGAGTATCGGATAAAAACGTCTGATTGTCAATGAATTCATAAATTTCCTGCATTTTCTTTGAAATAGTTGGTACCATTTTTTTCACAGCTTTGGTCATATCCGGATCATAATTGGATGCAAGCATATCATAGTATCGTATTTTTTGACCGTTTACTGTAAGCGCTGCTTTTGGAAACAAAAGTGCGCGTTTTGCTATTTCTTTTGGATGTGGGAGAATTTCGGTTTTCATTGCATGTTCGGAAAGTCCTGGAAATAAGGTACTGCCATTGTCGTAAACAGGAGAGGGGGAAACTGTTCCATCTTGTGTGATCAGGTATCCGAAGTTTCCCATATGACGGTCAAAGTTTCCGACAAATGCATCTCCGACAAATCGTTCGCAGTAGGATGTCCATAATTGTTCTTTGTATGGATACAGTGTAGGATCATTATTCAGTACATATTTTATTTGTCTGATGTCCGGTACCCGTCCGATTTTTCCGGAATCGTAATGTTTGTGAAGATAGGTTCTGAATTCAATAAGATGGTTATGATCTGAGGTGAAATTTTTGCATGCAACAACCAGTTCGTCATTACGTGTTGCTAAGAATGTATCATGTACATCATATCCAATGATGGAAAAAATGTGGCTTGATAAATATTCAGATAATACGTTATTGACATAACTGGTATCCATATTGTTTTTTCGTGTGTGGTCTTCTGCAAATTTGATCATATAACGTGTTCCGTCAGGACTGATTACGCCGTCTTTTCGGTCGGAACCTGCATAATTTGCAAAAATATCAGATTTCCATGTGTCTATGTTGTGTAATACGGATGTATTCTGAATTCCTTTCATGTGATTCTCA
>Ga0129309_1001542_pt1 | contig 11146 bp, 9 predicted proteins | sample L1105metagenome_FD_94439 | JGI IMG/M metagenome (GOLD analysis project Ga0129309, IMG submission 94439) | Ring-tailed lemur group fecal microbial communities from Wisconsin, USA - L1105 metagenome | ecosystem: Host-associated > Mammals > Digestive system > Large intestine > Fecal | place: USA...
ATCCCCTGCCGGGCATTGCCAAGCAGGGGTATTTTTATATTGGAATCAAGGGGGTAGGATTATTTTAGCACAAGGGGGCAGAATCGCTTGGTTTTAGGGGGCAGCTTACACTGGATTTTCCAAATTAGGTAGCAAAAGTAGGAGAAGTGTTTGACCCCGGATAGAACAAACGGGACATTTATACGGGATTGGTGAACAAATCGGAATAAGGATTTGATACTTTCAGCAAAGACATGGGCGTATATCCGCAGAACTTCTTGAACTCCCGGATAAAGTGCGACTGGTCGGCATAACCGCTGGCGTATGCTATTTGTGCCTGATTGATTTCTTTGCCCGCTTGATGCTGCATCTGCGCCAAAGCCTTTTGGAAGCGAACGATACGGGTATATTCTTTAGGATTGATGCCTACAAATGAATGAAACAACCGCTCAAACTGCTTTTTGCTCAGGCAGGCAATGGAAGATAACTCGTTTACAGAGATTTGCGGAGTGATATATATTCGCTGTATGGCGGCATCTATTCTTTTAATTCTGTATGTGGTATCAGCTAAATTATCGGCGATTTGTGACAACAGCCATTTTTCTATATAGCTTATGCAAATAGAATTATTCTCACAGTCGAATATTCGTGTAGCCAGTTCATTCAAACTTTTGTTTTCAAGGCTGTAACCGGGCACTTCTTGATTATAAAAGTGTGAAGTCGGTATGTTCAGAAATATACTCATAGCGTGAGGGTGGAATACAATCACTATCATTTCTGTATTGCCGTCAGCATACAAATGGGATGAAAAATTAACTTGTCCGCTGACAGTCAGTTTGTCTTGTGTAACATTCAATTCAGGGATATATAACGGTGCTTGCTTATGGAAAATGATTTGAGGGCAACCGATAGGATAAGTAAAGGCATCTAGCGGTCGATTGCTCTTGAATACCCAATAATACCTGACGTAAGGTTGCAGTAACTTACAAGGTTTGTAAAACTTGAACTCATCTTGAATCATTTTACAAATCTTTATCACTAATTGAGTCTAATATATTTTTCATGCGCTTGCTCACATTTTCCAATATATCAGTGTATTTATTGTAATTTCCATGTATATTATTGACTTGTCGACATATCTTTTTCTTGTTTTTTATCCAGACCTTATTTAATAGGTCTATATATATTTGATACTCGTTTTCCGGATGTAAATATTGAACTTCTTCCATTAGATAGGAACATCTATTACTATTTATAGGATGGTTATTAGGAGTCGGAATCAAATTTGCCTCTTCTAACCAAGAATAAATAAGAAAAAAGAAAATAGGTGCAAAAAGTAATAACATCTGATTTTTATCTGTTAGGTAAATATGATACAATACGTGTACTGCAAAAATATCAGCCACAATTTCTTCATCATTTTTCATTTTATTTCTAATATTAGGAGAAGGTTTTTTGCTGAAAGGCCATACGAGTTCTTCTATACTATCAATATAAGCATGTCCCATTTCATGAAGAATTATAAATATTTCAATTCCTGATAACAGAGACTCGTCTTCAGGGATTAGATTAAAAAAGCTAAATGCTTTTGCATGATTATTAGTAAGTAGTCCAATTGTCGTTCTTCTAAATTGTCGATGCATTCTCCATCTAATTATATTCCATAAATTGGAATTAGTTTGTTGCTCTATTATAAAAGGCTGCAAACATCTGCAAAAGACATGCGCAAAATAACAAGTTCCCGATGTAATAGAAATTCGTTTATCCATACCAAACCATGATGCATAGTCTGCATTTACAATACTCCATCCTGAAACATCATTAATTCCATCTATTGGAATGATAATTTTCAAGCTATCCAATGTTTTGCAAATAATGTTATATTCTTCATCTAATATTGTTTGATAATGAGGTAAAGGTAATATCTTTTTAAAATAGTAATATAAACAAATTTCGGTGTTAAGTTTTATTATCCAGCGAAAGAATGAATTGTTAGGAAAATGCTTTACTAAAAACAATATAACTCTATTGTGACGATAAAATAGAAACTTAAAATCCTTAATGATATTTTTTTTCAAACTTGGTTGTTGAGTTATTGCTGTAGATATTCTATTAGTAATAATATGTAATTTATTCATAAGGCTTTTCTCTTTAATTATGATATATTTGGATACAAATTTAAGATAATAATATCAAGACTAGAATATTTTGAGTATTTTTAGTGCAAGGTGCAAGTATATATCTATATATAGCTTGCACCTTGCACTAACCGCAGAATATTTATTTTCAATGATTTGCATTTATCAAAAGAAAGCCGTATCTTTGAACCGTAGTTTTAGGCAGACAACGAACAGCCAAAAGGTGACAGAAAAGCGTTATTCTTGTAACCTAAGTTGTACCCCCTAAGGCTTTGACATGATGATAAGAAATTGAATTTCAAGGATATTGGGGAGTCGGTTCATAACCCTGTCTCTCCGCTGAACTAACTGGATAATGAATAGGTAAGTCTCATAAATTCAACGATTTGTGGGACTTTTTTTATTCCATTATCTCTGCCCTATCGGATATTATTTAGCCCTTTATAGAATAAGAATTTATACTTTAGTTTTGACTGAACTTCAGTATATATGTGCAATTTTAGAACAAATAATCTAAAAATGATTTTTTTTTGTAACTTAGCATAATATTTAAAACAAATATGGTAAAAGCTACAAAAGATAATAGGCCTTTTTCAAGTGGTGTGTTTGATTTAGAGGAGTTCAATATTTATACAAAGGTAATTGATTTGCCTCTTGACGGGATTCCGACATATCTAGAAGAAGGGATAAATGGAGTTTGTACCGGAGGCTCTGCTCTTTTTAATGTGTTTTCTAAATAAACGCAGGGTTGTGAAGAATGATTTGATAACTATTTTTCCTTATCAGTTGGCAAGTATAACCGAAATCAGTACAGACTTTGCCGTTATTTTCTTTAAAGTACCAAAGAAATTGTTTATGGATACCATTAATGGGCTGGGTAGGCTTACACTTGACTATTTTTTCTATATGAGGAAATATTATAGCTCTCCGCTCAGTGAAGAAGAGTATAAGCGCTTTGTTCATTTCTGTCATATATTGTCATGCCGTGTAGATTTATCTTGTGCCTTTCTTAGGAGGGAATCGGTGATGTATTTATTGAGGGTTTATTATTGGGACTTGTATGTGGGCTATAAGAGTAACCCCAAGGCTATGGCTTCCGTGAAGTTTGTACGTAAAGAGAAGCAGGTTTTTGAATTCTTTTATTTGGTTATAGAGTATCATACTATAAGTCGTGATGTGGCATTTTATGCAGATAAGATGTGTATCTCACCTAAATATCTGACAATGTTAATAACAGATAATACTGGTCGTTCGGCTAAAGAGTGGATTGTGGAATATACCATACTTGAGATAAAAGTCTTATTGAAAGACTCCAATCTTGAAATAAAGGAAGTGGTTTCACGAACTAATTTTCAATCGAATTCTACGATGACACGTTTTTTTCGTAAGCATACAGGCACTACTCCGTCAGAATACCGTGAGAGAATGTTTGTCTGATATTTGGATAATTTGTACTTATACCAAAAGGCAAGAAAGATATGAAAGAATATCTTAAAATAATAGATGAAATAATCGCTCTTGTGGGGTTACATTTAATTCCCAAATTTGTTAATCTATATCAAGGCCAGGTTGACATAAGATGTGAGGAAAATGATACTGGAGTCTTAATTAATATTATTGTGTCTTTACCAGATAAAAATGAACTGCAGGCTTTGCAAAATCAAGTTGGTATGGACTCACTACAAGCCAAACAGATCTTAGAAGGAATATTAAAATTGGAGAAAATGGATTCATGCAAACCATTGGAAAACAGACAACTGGAATTGAAACGAATTTGGCTTAACAAGCTTGTTTCAGTGTTGGAAGAGCATATGGAAAATACAGAGTTTAATGTTGCTATGCTCTGTCAACTGTTGGGAATGAATCGAAAACTGTTGTATCGAAAGATTAAACAGTTGACGGGGGTTACTCCAGTAAGCCTTATTCGGCGTGTTAGGATGATAAGAGCCGCTACACTTTTATTACAAGGCAGATTCACTGTATCGGAAGTAATGTATATGGTAGGCTATTCCAATCCTTCTTATTTTTCCAGGTGTTTCATGGCAGAATATAATATTTCTCCAAGTCAATATGCAATAATTCAAAAAAAAACAGGTGGAGCGTCCGAATAAGGGGGCACTCCACACATGATTCATTGTCTTTTGTTCTGTTATTTTTTATACCAATCCTTACAGTCATTTCCCATTGATTTTGCCCATGTAGCAAAACCGGGATATTGGCTGTCAATTCTGTTCCTTTCTGTTACCGGGGTAAACCCTAGCATCGGTATATCGATAGCAAATGGATATGCTCCTTTACGGTCGATATAGTAAGCATCATCATTGCTGCCAATCAATGACTGATTGGCATAAGCTGTAGCTTTGTGTTTGGGCAGATGAACCTCTGTGCGATTCTGTTCTCCTTGTGAATATTTTACGATGATGTATGGATTATAGGACAATAGCTGATTCTTTAGGAAAGAACCGTTGAATTCTCTGGTGACTACATATTTATTGCCTATATTCTGTTTGGCATTGGACATTACGATAATGGACGAAGTCTCTTTTTCCAATATTGCACCTTCCGGCAAAGTGATTTTATCGCCAATTTGTGCTGCATCTATCTGATAGGCAAATGCGTTAACATATGTAGCGCCATCATGTACCGGAGTGAATTCGTCAACGATCTTCGTTACTATATTCTTTTTGTCGAAATAGACTTTGCGTTCGTATTCTACAATTACGTCATTCATGTCATAATCGCCACCGGAAGGCCAAATATCTTCGAATGCCAGTGTGCCGGTAACATTTTCATCTTCATCGGGTTTGGGTTCTTCTTTATCACCTTCATCGGGAATAGACGGCCTTTCAGGATCGTCAATAGAACTTCCCGGAGTAGCATCTACATAAAATAAAAGGTCACAGTAGCTTTGATTTACACCATCTTCTGCTCCAAGAATCGTCTTGCCGCTTTTTTGGTCTTTAACAGAGACAAAGGCCGACATGTTGTTTTGGGGATTGGAAGTGCGAAGATTTGAATTGTATGGATTATATAAATCAGGCAATTTAAGATAATCTTCTAAATTATTTCCATAACCGTTCTTAAAACCGTCGGCATAAAGAAACCAGCCTACTGTATATCCTGCTGGGAATGTATCATGGGCTTGGCCGTCTTCATCGAAGTAAAGCAGACGAACTTTATTCCCGGATTCTAAAATCAATATTTGGCCGCCATACCAGTCAAAAGACACATTGGGGAATATAATGTATTTCCTCACTTGGTCTACATCGACGGACGTTCCGGTTTTATAAAAATAATATCCGAAAGTATTGTTATAACTTGCACTTCGATTGAGAAAAATGAGATTCAATGCGGTGTTGTCCTCCTTTATCGAAATATTGATAGTTTTTCCATTACCAAGTAATTTTGAATTGTCTTGTCCTCCTTTATTGAAGAATGTTTTCATCCGGTCTGTCAAATCCAAAATACTTTCATTACCAATATTTTTTTCCTTTGTCATATATTGGCTGTTCAGCTGACCTCCTTCTCCCCAATAGCACAGTGAGTATAGATTTTGGGATTTGTTTACTAAATAAGGTACATCAGACGAAGCGCGAGTGACAGACTTTGTTTTAGGATTTGATTTTGCCGACATGTCAAAAATGACAGCATTGTCTTTAATTTCAAGTTCTATGCATCCCGGCAATCCCCATGTCGCAGTATATAAATAAACTTTATTAAGATAGGTAGGAAGCTGCATTTTTCCCTCATACTTACCGCTGTTGTCGGTATAGGTTTTGAACAAGGCTTCTATACCCTCTTTCTTTATCGGCGTACCTTCCACTGTTTCCATCGGATTTTCACCGTAAATTTCTATCAAAGGAGTAAACCCGTAAATGTCATAGTTGACAGAAAGCCGGACATCACTGCGCATCTCAAAGCCGAAATATTTATCCGGGTCAGGAAGAGGTTCTTTTTCACGATTCGGGTCGTATACGTCTTTCTCCATACAACCTGTCATAAGGCCTGAAAGTGCAAGCACTAAAATGAAAGCCCCAATGCTAATTAAGCGGTTTTGTTTCATAAGATATAAAAATGTTATGTTAATTTTATTTGTATGTATTTTTGATTAGTTACTTGCTCTTTAAATACCCGATACATTTTATTATGCAAATTTAGTCTGTATTGCTCAAACTCATTGATACAAAATTGACAAAAGAATGATAGAAAAAGGACAGTTGATTTTTTTTGTATATCCATGTGATAGTTTGTCGGGAGTGTCTTTTTGTTCTTCCTTTATTGGATTTTACCCTCTTTTCAGTATATTTGCGCTCGGCGTTTTAAGAATATTATCTTTGAGCCGATTCCAATACTAAACTAGATAGAATTAATGGAGAAAATAAATGCAGTAATTACGGGAGTGGGAGGGTATGTTCCTGACTATATTCTGACCAATGAAGAAATATCCAAAATGGTAGATACGACAGATGAGTGGATAATGGGGCGTATCGGTATAAAGGAAAGACGTATCTTGCACGAAGAAGGATTGGGGACTTCGTTTATGGCCCGTAAAGCTGTAAAACAATTAATGCAACGTACAAAATCTAATCCTGATGATATTGATTTGGTGATTGTGGCCACTACAACGGCCGATTATCATTTTCCTTCAACAGCATCCATATTATGTGAGAGAGTAAAGCTTAAGAATGCTTTTGCTTTTGATATGCAGGCTGTTTGTAGTGGCTTTTTGTATGCATTGGAAACTGGAGCCAATTTTATCCGTTCGGGAAAATACAAGAAGGTCATTGTAGTAGGGGCTGATAAAATGTCGTCGGTGATTGATTATACCGATCGTGCCACTTGTCCGATTTTTGGTGACGGTGCTGCCGCTTTCATGCTGGAACCCACCCGGGAAGATATGGGAGTAATGGATGCCGTATTGAGAACAGACGGGAAAGGTCTGCCCTTTTTACATATCAAAGCAGGAGGTTCCGTATGTGCTCCATCTTACTATACACTGGACAATCGGATGCATTATATTTATCAGGAAGGACGTACAGTCTTTAAATATGCTGTGGCCAATATGGCGGATGCTTGTGAGGCGGTCATGGAGAGGAATCACTTGACGAAGGAGGACATTGACTGGGTGATTCCCCATCAGGCAAACATGCGTATAATTACTGCAGTTTCGCAACGCTTGGGAGTATCTCCCGAAAAGGTAATGGTCAATATAGAACGGTATGGAAATACAAGTGCCGGCACGCTTCCGTTGTGTGTATGGGATTTCGAGGATAAGCTTAAAAAGGGGGATAAACTGATTTTTACAGCATTCGGAGCAGGATTTGCCTGGGGAGCTATTTACGTGAAGTGGGGATACGACGGAAAAGGTTGAGGCTCACTGATAAGATTTAGGTTGTTTGTTTTTTTTCTGATACAGCTTTTAGTATCTTTGCGAAACAGCAGTTTTTTATTGTGACAGAAAATTGCATGTGTTTTGTTAACCATATAGAAAACTAAAAACAATCAGCGTATTATGAACCAGGAATTATCCATGAGCCCCAATCTATTGGTGGCTGCCCTTCAAAAACCGGCTTCCGAATTTACGAAAGCAGACATTGTTTCCTATATAAAGGAGAACGACATTCGTATGGTGAACTTCATGTATCCTGCGGCAGACGGGAGACTGAAGACACTGAACTTTGTCATCAATAATGAAGCATACCTTGATGCCATACTTACATGTGGTGAACGCGTAGATGGTTCCAGCTTGTTTCCGTTTATAGAGGCCGGTAGCAGTGATTTGTATGTAGTGCCGCGTTTCCGGACCGCTTTTATAGACCCTTTTTCTGAATTGCCCACACTGTCAATGCTCTGTTCTTATTTCAATAAGGATGGTGAACCGCTGGAAAGTTCTCCGGAATATACCCTGCGTAAGGCATGTCAGGCATTCACTACGGTTACGGGGATGGAATTTCAGGCTATGGGAGAATTGGAATATTATGTCATTTCTGAAAATGACGGATTGTTCCCGGCTACCGACCAGCGTGGTTATCACGAATCGGCCCCTTATGCCAAGTTCAATGATTTCCGTACGGAATGTATGTCATATATTGCGCAGGCAGGCGGACAGATAAAGTATGGGCATTCTGAAGTCGGTAATTTTACGCTGGACGATAAGATTTATGAGCAGAATGAAATAGAATTCCTGCCGGTGCGTGCCGAGGAGGCTGCTGACCAACTGGTGATAGCAAAATGGGTTATTCGTAATCTGGCTAGCCAGTATGGATATAACATTACTTTTGCACCGAAAATCACGGCAGGAAAAGCCGGTTCCGGATTACATATACATATGCGTATCATGAAGGACGGGCAGAACCAGATGCTGAAAGATGGGGCACTTTCTGAAACAGCCCGTAAGGCCATTGCGGGCATGATGAAGCTGGCTTCTTCCATTACAGCTTTCGGTAATACAAATCCTACTTCCTATTTTCGTCTGGTTCCTCATCAGGAAGCACCGACCAACATTTGCTGGGGCGACCGCAACCGTTCGGTATTGGTACGCGTTCCGTTGGGCTGGTCGGCAAAAACGGATATGTGCATGTTGGCAAATCCGTTGGAGACCCCAAGTCATTATGATACTACACAGAAACAGACGGTGGAAATGCGTTCGCCTGACGGTTCGGCCGATTTGTATCAATTGATTGCCGGACTTGCTGTAGCTTGCCGTTATGGATTTGAGATAGACGATGCTTTAGGAATTGCAGAAAAAACATATGTCAATGTAAATATCCACAAGAAAGAAAATGAAGATAAGTTGAAACAACTGGAACAGCTTCCTGACAGTTGTGCCGCTTCTGCCGATTGTTTGGAAAGACAGCGTGCTGTCTTTGAGCAATATCATGTGTTCAGTCCTGCAATGGTTGATGGGGTTATTTCCAAACTGCGTTCTTACGAGGATAGAACCTTGCGTGCAGAGATACAAGACAGTCCGGAGGAGATGCTGAAACTGGTCGAGAAGTATTTCCACTGCGGATAGGAGAAGAAATGAGGGCATAACTCGCCGCAGGTTACACAGATTGCTATAGAATTTCTGATAATCAAGAACTTTTATCTGTGTTAATCTGCGGTGATTGTGTATTTTGATACCTCTCCATTATTCCTTTGGCTTTGAATACTGGTTCTGCTTTTTGTATTTCCGATTCGAAGCCGAACCAATAACCATTTTGGGTATTGTCGTCAATGGGTAGAAAACATAAGCGGAGGCTTTCTTTGTAGTTTCCATAGATGACTTCCCAATATTCCGGTGGCATCTGGCGCTTGGTCTTGACTTTCTCTGCTGGTTTTTTCTTTAATGACATGCCTGCCTCTATCCAGGCAATGGTGACCATGATTTTATAGGCCGGATAATGCATACTGCAGAATTCATAGAGTACGAGGCCTCGCTTTTCCAGGCTCATGGGCTGGTCTATAAGATTTTTATCGATTAAAAATTCCAGAAAGCGACGTAGGAAGTCGTTGTCATCCAGAATCAGCTTGCGGGTGATGGCTTGCCAAGCAGTTGTGTTATAGAATCCATCCAGAAGACGTGACAGTTGCCGGGCTGTTTGAAGCTCGTTGACACTGATTTCATTTGTTTGAAGCACTTCATAAGGGGGGAGAGGAGAATATCGGATGCCTAGTTCTTCCGCCCTTCTTCTCATTTCTGTGCCGGGAAGTAACTTCAGGGATTCAAGCTGTATCTCGCCGGCATTGTATCCGGCAAGTGTACGCACATCTTCAAATATTTCGGATAGGCGGTATAGAGGCAAGCCGGCAATGAGGTCGGCGTGTGTTTCCATATTGGGTAGGGAACATAGGAAACGAAGACCTTGCAGTGAGTCCTCCAGGCTTCCCATCCGACGGCTTTTCTGGAGGACCGGTTCGCGCAGGCTTTGAATACCGGCCTCGAGATGGAGCAATCCTTTAGGTAGCTTTTTCAATTCATTTTTCAGCTCTTCGGATAATAGTGCAGGGTGTATTTCTAAGTGAAAGCATATGTCCGGGTTGAATTCCAGGAAAAGTTGCAGTAATTCTTTAGCACGGCGCGGATTATAATTAAAGGTCCGGTCGAGGACGCGTACGTTTTTTATTCCATGACTGTGGATAATTTGAAGGCGTTCACGGATACTTTCAATGGACAGTGTGCGCACCGGTTTTTCTTCACCGCTGACGCAGAATGCGCATGTGTTGAAACAGCCTCGGGTAGTCTCCAGTTGTACGAATGGTTTGCTCCAATTGAAGAAACTGCTGTTTTCCGGTGGTACGAGCCGGGAAAAGTTAAGTACACGGGCTATGCCGTTGTCTATATATTGCTTTTGAGGATTCATATAGCAGAGTCCCGGAATACTGTTCCATTTTTCCGGCTGGTTCCAGCAAGACAGCCATTGGGGGAATGCTTCTTCTCCCTCTCCCCTGAATACGCAGTCGATGAAAGGGTTTTTATGCAGAAAGTCTTCATTGTTTCCTAAGAATTCAGGTCCGCCCAAGATGAAGCAGCTATTGGGAAGCAATGCTTTTAATCTCGCTGTTATGTGCAACAGTTGTTCGTGGTTGAACAACCATGTTGTTGCGGCAATGATGTCGGGTTGGTGCCGGTATATTTCGTCGACAATCATTCCTACGTTTTCATTGATGGTGGCAGATACGATTTCCCATTTTACGGAATTGTTTTTTGCTATTTGTGCGTGCAGTGCAGGGAGTGCCAACGAAGAGTGTGCATACGAGCTATTGAGGTCTATCCAAAGAATTTTCATGTTTAATTGAGTTTCATCTTTGCAAAGATAACTGATTTTGCTTTTCGTATAAACAAAAAGGGTTATATTTGCATGACGGAAATCGAAAATAGTAAAGTGTTGGTATAGAATGTTCTTTGAAAGATGAAATATTTCTTTTGTATTCTTATTTCTATAAGGTGATAACGGGTTGTCTTATCACTGGCTTGATAAAGTAAGGAAGGAAGTACTATTAAGTGTGATTGATACAGAATGCAAAATATCGGAATAAGTTTCCAG
>Ga0129309_1001547_pt1 | contig 11105 bp, 22 predicted proteins | sample L1105metagenome_FD_94439 | JGI IMG/M metagenome (GOLD analysis project Ga0129309, IMG submission 94439) | Ring-tailed lemur group fecal microbial communities from Wisconsin, USA - L1105 metagenome | ecosystem: Host-associated > Mammals > Digestive system > Large intestine > Fecal | place: USA...
AGATCTGGTAGCGATGGCATGATGGACACACCTGTAACCATACCGAACACAGAAGTTAAGCATCATAGCGGCGACGATAGTACGATGTGCGAAAATAGCACGCTGCCAGTTCTCTTTTTTTTGTTTTCTCTTGAAAACAGCAGCTTATGATGAGAAGATGCACCTTGTTTTTTGCTCATCTATCATCTGTTCATATTCCTGTTTTTTTATTAAAAAAGTCTTGAAATAAGACTTTTTTTAGTGTAAAATACACGTGTTGATGTCACGTAGATGTGCGAGGTTGCTGAAACACCGAAAAGCGTTGTCATGAAACGGCATGTTTCAGGGAATTTGCATTGAGTGAATCAAATCCTATAAGAATTTGAAAGGAGAGAAAATCATGGCAAATAACAAAATTAGAATTAGATTAAAATCATTTGATCATAAAATTCTAGATGCTTCAGCAGAAAAAATCATTACTGCTGCAAAAAAATCAGGTGCTCAAGTAGTTGGTCCAGTACCTCTACCTACTGAAAAGGAAATATATACAATCCTTAGAGCAGTTCACAAATATAAAGATTCACGTGAACAATTTGAAATTCGTACTCACAAACGTTTAATCGACATTGTGAACCCTACACCAGAAACTGTTGATGTTTTAACAAGATTAGAACTACCAAGTGGTGTGGATATTGAAATTAAATTATAAGAAAGGTAAAAGGTGTAACTCATGAAAGGAATCTTAGGTCGTAAGATTGGAATGACTCAAGTCTTTACAACTGATGGTGTATTAATTCCTGTAACTGTTGTGGAAGCAACTGAAAATGTTGTATTACAAAAGAAAACAGTTGCTACTGATGGATATGATGCAATTAAGGTTGGTTTTGAAGACAAAAGAGAAAAATTAGCAAATAAAGCTGAAAAAGGAATTGCAAACAAAGCTAACACAGCTCCTAAGCGCTTCATTAGAGAATTTCGTTATGACGAAATGATGAGTTATGAAGTTGGAGATAAAATTACTGTTGATAGCTTCGTAGCTGGTGAAGTTGTGGATGTAACTGGAACTTCTAAAGGTAAAGGTTATCAAGGTGTTATTAAGAGACATGGACAACACATTGGTCCAAAGGGACATGGTTCAGGAGCTCACAGAATTGTTGGTTCAATGGGACCAATTGCTCCAAACAGAATCGCTCCAGGTAAGAAAATGCCAGGACAAATGGGACATGTAACTCGTACAATTCAAAACTTAGAAATCGTGGCAGTTGATAAAGAAAACAACTTATTATTAATCAAAGGTTCAGTACCAGGACCTAAAAAAGGATTAGTAATTGTTAAAACTGCTATTAAAAAAGCTGGTCAAGTAAATCCAGTTTATGAATTAGTAGATTACACTCCAGAAGTTGAAGAAACTCCTGTAGTAGAAGAAAATACTGCAGAATAATTTGAAGAAGGAGGAAATGAATAATGCTTAGCGTAAAAGTATTTAACCAAGAAGGTGCTGAAGTTAAAGACTTAGAATTAAATGAAGCTGTATTTGGTATTGAACCAAATAATCAAGCAATGTTTGATATGGTCTTATTACAAAGAGCATCTTTAAGACAAGGTACACATAAAGTTAAAAACCGTACTGAAGTTGCTGGTGGTGGAAAGAAACCATGGCGTCAAAAAGGTACAGGTAGAGCAAGACAAGGATCAACTCGTGCACCACAATGGAGAGGTGGAGGAGTTGTATTTGGTCCAACACCAAGAAGTTATAAATTCAAATTAAACCGTAAAGTAAGAAGATTAGCTCTAAAATCTGCATTATCTTCTAAAGTACAAGATAATGAATTTATGGCAATTGATGGAATTAAATTTGAAGCTCCAAAAACTAAAGCAATGGTTAAAGTTTTAGAAAACTTAGAAGCACCAGTGAAAACTTTAGTTGTTGTAGATGAAATTGATGTAAATGTTCAAAAATCAGCTAACAACATTCCTGGAGTTAAATTATTAGATGCTAAACATGTTAATGTTTATGACATTTTAAACAGCAATAAGTTGATTATGACTGAAGCTGCAATCAAAGCTGTTGAGGAGGTATTAGCATAATGGCACACATTACAGACGTATTAAAAAAACCAGTACTTACTGAAAAGTCATTAGCTCTTCAAGCTGAAGAAAATAAATACACATTCGATGTTGATTTAAACGCTAATAAAACTGAAATTAAAATTGCAGTTGAAAAGTTGTTTAATGTAAAAGTAACAAAAGTCAATGTTATGAACGTAAAAGCTAAAGCAAAAAGAATGGGTAGATACGAAGGAAAAACAAATAGAAGAAGAAAAGCTATCGTAACTTTAGCTGAAGGTGATTCAATTAATTATTTCGAAGATGAAGAATAATTGAAAAGAATATTGGAATAACTCGTTCCAGATAAGAAAATAGGAGGAAACTAAAGATGGCAATTAAAAGTTATAAGCCTGTGACAAACGGTCGTCGTAATATGACTTCATTAACTTATGAAGAAATTACAGCAACAAAACCTGAAAAATCTTTAGTTGCTAAAAAATCTAAAAAAGGTGGACGTAATAACCAAGGTGTTATTACTACTCGTCATCATGGTGGGGGACATAAACAAAAATATCGTATTATCGATTTCAAACGTAATAAAGATAATATCCCTGGAAAAGTAGCAACTATTGAATATGATCCAAATAGATCAGCAAACATCGCATTAATTCATTATGTTGATGGTGAAAAAAGATACATTCTTGCTCCTAAAGGATTAGAAGTAGGAATGATGATTGAATCTGGTGAAAACGCAGATATTAAAACTGGGAATGCATTACCTATGGGAAATATGCCAGAAGGTACTGTAATCCATAATATTGAAATGCAACCTGGTAAAGGTGGACAAATCGCAAGATCTGCTGGTGTGTCTGCTCAAATCTTAGGTAAAGAAGGAAAATATGTAACTGTGAGATTGGCTTCTGGTGAAGTTAGAAAATTATTAGCAGTTTGTAGAGCTACAGTTGGTGTAGTTGGAAATGAAGATCATGGTTTAGTAAACTATGGTAAAGCTGGACGTATGAGATGGAAAGGTGTAAGACCTACAGTTCGTGGTTCTGTAATGAACCCTAATGATCACCCTCATGGTGGTGGTGAAGGTAGAACTTCTATCGGACGTAAAGCACCAATGACTCCTTGGGGTAAAAAAGCTATGGGAGTTAAAACTAGAAAAACTAAAAAAGCTTCGACTAAATTAATCATACGTCGTCGCAATGGTAAATAATAAGGAGGAAAGAAATAATGGCACGTAGTTTAAAAAAGGGACCATTTGTTGATGAACATTTAATGAAAAAAGTAGTAGCATTGAATGAATCAGGTAAAAAAGAAGTAATCAAAACTTGGTCAAGACGTTCAACAATCTTCCCTCAATTTATCGAACATACATTTGCAGTATATAACGGAAAAGAACACATTCCTGTTTACGTTACTGAAGACATGGTAGGTCATAAATTAGGAGAATTTGCTCCAACTAGAACTTTCCATGGTCATGATGCTGACGATAAAAAAGGAAAGAAATAGAGAGGAGAATAGAACATGGAAGCAAAAGCAATAGCTAAAACAATTCGTGTATCACCTCAAAAAGCAAGATTAGTAGTTGATTTAGTAAGAGGTAAAACAGTTAAAGAAGCACTTGGTATTTTAGAATATACTAATAAAGCTGCTTCACCTGCAATCATCAAAGTTGTTAAATCTGCTGCTCAAAACGCAGTATATAATAATGATGCAGATGCAGAAAAGTTATATGTTAAAGCAATCTTCGTAGACGAAGGTCCAACTTTAAAAAGATTCGCTGCTAGAGCTAAAGGTAGCGGAACAAGAATTTTAAAAAGAACATGCCACATCACTTGTGTGGTTGATGAAAGATAGGAGGTACTAGAATGGGTCAAAAAGTAAGTCCAGTAGGATTACGTGTTGGTGTTAACCGTAATTGGGATTCAAGATGGTACGCAAACGATCAAGATTTCGCAGGATTATTACATGAAGATATTAAAATTCGTGATTACATCCTTAAAAAATTAAAATCTGCTCAAGTAGCAAGAGTTGAAATCGAAAGATCAAAAAATCGTGTAACAATTTTTGTTCACACATCTAGACCTGGTGTAGTTATTGGTAAAGATGGTGAAGCAGTAGATGCTTTAAGAAAAGAAGTATCAAAATTAGTAAGTGGTAAGCAAGTATTTATTAATATTGTTGAAATTAAAAATCCAGATGTAGTTGCTCAGTTAGTAGCTAACAACATCGCAGAACAATTAGAAAATCGTGCATCTTTTAGAACAGTTCAAAAACGTGCTATTCAAAGAGCGATGAGAGCTGGAGCTAAAGGAATTAAAACTAATGTTTCAGGACGTTTAGGTGGAGCTGATATGGCTCGTGCTGAAGGTTACTCTGAAGGGAATGTCCCTCTTCATACTTTAAGAGCTGATATTGATTATGCGACTGCAGAAGCAGATACGACTTATGGTAAATTAGGAGTTAAAGTTTGGATTTGTAAGGGAGAAATCCTTCCTGAAAAAAAGAAAGGGGATAAATAATCATGTTGATGCCTAAAAGAACAAAATACAGAAGACCTCACCGTGTTAGCTATGAAGGTAAAACAAAAGGTGGAGACAAAGTATCATTTGGTGAATTTGGTTTAGTAGCAACTGAAGGTGCTTGGATTACTTCTCGTCAAATAGAAGCAGCACGTATTGCCATCAACCGTTATATGAACCGTGGTGGTAAAGTATGGATTAGAATTTTCCCTCACATGGCTAAAACTAAAAAACCATTAGAAGTACGTATGGGATCAGGTAAAGGTTCTCCAGAAGAATGGGTAGCAGTTGTTAAGACTGGTCGTGTTCTTTTCGAAGTTGGAGGATTAGATGAAGCAACATTAAGAGAAGCTTTAAGACTTGCATCTCATAAATTACCTATTAAATGTAAAATCATTGGAAAGGGTGAATAATTATGACAGCGCAAGAAATTAGAGAATTAGATACTGAAGCTTTATTAGCTAAAGTTGAAGAATATAAAAAAGAGCTATTTGGATTAAGATTCCAACAAGCTACAGGACAATTAGAAAACACTGCACGTATTAGACAAGTTCGTAAAACAATCGCTCGCATTAAAACAGTGATTAGAGAAAGAGAATTAAACCAATAGGAGGAGATACAAATGGAAAGAAATAATCGTAAAGTTTATACTGGTACAGTTGTATCTACTAAAATGGATAAAACTATTACAGTGCTAGTTGAAACACATGTAAAGCATAAGTTATATGGTAAACGTATGAAATCATCGACTAAATTTAAAGCTCATGATGAAAAAGAAATTGCTCAAGTTGGTGACACAGTTAAAATTATGTCAACAAGACCATTATCTGCTACAAAACGTTTCCGTTTAGTAGAAATCGTTAAAAAAGCAGAAACAGTTTAAAAACTCTAAAAGGAGGTAACCGAAAGTGATTCAAAACGAAAGTAGACTTAAAGTTGCTGATAATACTGGTGCTAAAGAAGTATTAGTTATTCGTAACTTAGGTGGCTCAAACAGAAAAACAAGTAACATTGGAGATATTGTTGTTGCAACTGTAAAACAAGCAACTCCTAATGGTACTGTTAAAAAAGGTGATGTAGTAAAAGCGGTTATCGTTAGAACTAGATATGGTGTAGGACGTGAAAATGGATCTTACATTAAATTTGATGATAACGCTTGTGTAATTATTAAAGATGATAAGTCTCCAAGAGGGACTCGTATCTTTGGACCAGTTGCAAGAGAGTTAAGAGATGCTGATTTCATGAAAATCGTATCATTAGCTCCAGAAGTATTATAAGGAGGCGTGGCACATGAAAATCCGTGTAGGTGATACTGTTGAAGTTATCGCAGGTAAAGATAAAGGTAAAACAGGTGAAGTGTTACAAGTTCTTGCTAAAGAAGACAAAGTAATCGTTGAAGGAGTCAACATGATCACAAAACATGTTAAACCTTCACAAGCTGATCCTGAAGGTGGAATCGTTAACAAAGAAGCACCAATTCATGTTTCTAATGTTGCATTCTATGATTCAAAATCAAAATCTCCAGTAAAATTAGGATATAAAGTTACTGTAGATGAAAATGGAAAGAAAACTAAAGTTCGTGTTAATAGAAAAACAGGGGCTGAAGTAGATAAAAAGAAAAAGAAATAATTGAAAGGAGATAGCAAATGAATCGTTTACAAGAACGTTATGAAAACGAAGTAGTTAAATCGTTAATGGAAAAATTCAATTATTCTTCTAAAATGCAAGCACCTAAGATTGAAAAAATCGTATTAAATATCGGTGTTGGTGATGCAGTATCTAATTCAAAATTATTAGATGATGCAGTTAATGAATTAACATTAATCACTGGTCAAAAACCAGTAATCACAAAAGCTAAAAAATCAATCGCTGGTTTCAAATTACGTGAAGGTCAAGCAATTGGTTGTAAAGTTACTTTACGTGGTGAAAGAATGTATGAATTTTTAGATAAATTAATTAATGTTTCTTTACCTCGTGTAAGAGACTTCAGAGGAGTATCAAATAATTCTTTTGATGGAAGAGGAAATTATACTTTAGGTATTAAAGAACAATTAATCTTCCCTGAAATTGATTTTGATAAAGTAAATAAATTAAGAGGAATGGACATCGTATTCGTAACTACAGCTAAAACTGATGAAGAAGGTCATGAGTTATTAGCTAAATTAGGAATGCCATTCCAAAAATAGGAGGACTAACAAATGGCTAAAACATCTATGAAAGTGAAACAACAACGTCCTCAAAAATATAAAGTGCGTGAATACACTCGTTGTGAACGTTGTGGTAGACCACATTCAGTAATTAGAAAATTTAAACTTTGCAGAATTTGCTTCAGAGAATTAGCTTACAAAGGTGAAATTCCTGGTGTAAAGAAAGCAAGTTGGTAATGTAGAAATTAATCCGTAATGGAAGGAGGACACGCAAATGGTAATGACAGATCCAATTGCAGATATGTTAACTAGAATCCGTAATGCGAATAATACATTAAAAGAAGAAGTAAGTATTCCAACTTCAAGTATTAAAGTAGGAATTGCTGAAATCTTAAAAAACGAAGGATTCATCAAGGGATATAAGGTTGAAGGCGAAGGAGCTCAATCAAACATTATTATCACTTTAAAATATAGAGGAAAAGATAAAGTAATCACTGATTTAAAGAGAATTTCTAAACCAGGATTACGTGTATATGCAAAAGTTAATGAAATTCCTAAAGTATTAAATGGTTTAGGTATCGTTATTCTATCAACTTCACAAGGTTTAATGACTGATAAAGAAGCAAGAGCTAAACAAGTTGGTGGAGAAGTAATCGCATATATCTGGTAATAAAAATATATACAGGAGGTATTAACTGATGTCTCGTATCGGTAATAAAATTATCACTGTACCTGAAGGTGTAACTGTTGATGTTGCTGCTGACAATACTGTAACAGTTACAGGATCAAAAGGGACTTTAGTGAAACAATTTTCTCCAGCAATTTCATTCAATAGAGAAGGAAATGAAATTACTGTAGTAAGAAGTAGTGAAGAAAAACATGTAAAACAATTACATGGTACAACAAGAGCTTTACTTGCTAACATGATTGAAGGTGTTCACAATGGTTTCAAAAAAGAATTAGAAATCGTTGGTATTGGATACCGTGGTCAAATGAAGGGTAATACATTAGTTTTAAATATCGGTTTCTCTCATCAAGTTGAAATTGAAGCTGAAGAAGGAGTTAAGATTGAAACTCCAAATGCAAACTCAATTGTAGTTACTGGTATTGATAAAGAACGTGTTGGTCAAATGGCTGCATTAATTAGATCTAAGAAAAAACCTGAACCATACAAAGGTAAAGGAATTAAATATGTTGGTGAAAAAATCATTAGAAAAGAAGGAAAAACTGCTGGTAAGAAGTAGTTTAAGAGTAAGAAAGGAGCTATCTATATGGCTAAATTACAATCTCGTAATGATGTACGTTTAAAACGTCATGCAAGAGTTCGTAGAAAAATTAGTGGAACTCCAGAATGCCCACGTTTAAACGTTTTCCGTTCAAATGCTCATATTCACGCTCAAATCATTGATGATGTCAATGGTGTAACTTTAGTTAGCGCATCAAGCGTTGATATGAAATTAGAAAACGGTGGAAATATTGCTGCTGCAACTGCAGTAGGAACTGAAATTGCTAAAAGAGCAATTGCAAAAGAAATTAAAAATGTAGTATTTGATCGTGGTGGATATATTTATCATGGTCGTGTAAAAGCTTTAGCTGAAGCAGCTAGAGAAGCAGGATTAGAATTCTAGAAGGAGGTTAATATGGAACAACGTAAACCAAGAGCTAATGGTGAAAGAAGACCAAGAAGAGGTCAAAGAAGAAATGCACCTAGAAGAGAAGAAAAAGAATTTGAAGAACGTGTTGTTACTATTAACCGTGTAACAAAAGTAGTAAAAGGTGGACGTAGAATGCGTTTTGCTGCTTTAGTTGTTATTGGAGATAGAAAAGGTAGAGTTGGTTTTGGAACTGGTAAAGCTAACGAAGTACCTGATGCAATCAGAAAAGCAACTGAAAATGCTAAACGTAATGTTATCAAAGTACCTTCTATTCATGGTACTATTCCACATGAAGTTACTGGTGTTTATGGATCAGGTGAAGTATTTATTAAACCTGCATCTCAAGGTACTGGTATCATTGCTGGTGGGCCAGTTCGTGCTGTCGTAGAATTAGCTGGTTATAAAGATATTTTATCAAAATGTATTGGTTCAAGAACACCAATTAATATGGTAAGAGCAACTATGCAAGGATTATCTTCATTAAAAACAGTTAATGAAGTTGCTGAATTAAGAGAAAAGAAAGTTGAAGAAATCTTCGGATAATAGGAGGCAAACAAAATGGCAAACAAAGTAAGTATTACACTTAAAAAGAGTCCAATTGGTTGCTTACCAAATCAAAAAAAGACTCTTAAAGCATTAGGTTTAACAAAAATTAACAAAACTGTAGAATTAGACAACAACCCATGCATTCAAGGTATGATTAGAGTTGTTGGACACCTAGTAACAGTAGAAGAAAAATAGTAGGAGGTGCAAACAATGAAACTTCACGAATTACAATATACTGAAGGTGCTCGTAAAGCAAGAAAACGTGTTGGACGTGGTACTAGTTCAGGAACTGGTAAAACAGCAGGTAGAGGTCAAAAAGGTCAAGGAGCTAGATCTGGTGGAGGTAAAAAACCGGGATTTGAAGGTGGACAAACTCCATTATTTATGCGTTTACCAAAAAGAGGATTTACAAATTTTAATCGTAAAGAATATGCCATTGTAAATCTTGATTCATTAAATAAATTTGAAGATGGCGCTACTGTTAATGCTGATGCATTAAAAGCGGCTGGAATCATCAAAAAAGAATTAGATGGTGTAAAAGTATTAGGAAATGGTAAAGTTGAAAAGAAATTAACTGTTCAAGCTACTAAATTTTCTAAATCAGCAGTTGCTGCTATCGAAGCTGCAGGTGGAAAAACTGAGGTGATCTAATATGTTTACTTTTTTGAAAAATGTATTCAAAAAGGGAGAACTTCGTCAAAAAGTCATTTTTACACTTGGAATATTATTCGTGTATCGTTTAGGTGCAGGAATTACTATTCCTGGTGTTGAAATTGGTTCATTAAGTTCAAGTGATGCAACAAATGGCATCTTTGGAATTATGAATTTGCTTGGTGGGGGAACATTAGAAAGATTCTCGATCTTTGCGCTAGGTGTATCACCTTATATTACATCTTCTATTATTATTGAATTATTATCAATGGATGTAATACCAGCATTAACACGCTGGCGTAAAGAAGGTAATACAGGTAAAAAGAAAAAAGACCGTGTTACACGAATATTAACTTTATTACTAGCCGCATTACAAGGTGGAGTATTAACTTATGCCTTTGATTCTGGATATGGAATATTAGTTAATAGTTCAATTTGGTCATATATTTATGTAGTGTTAATAATGATGGCTGGTAGTATGCTGGCAATTTGGTTAGGAGATCAAATTACAATTAAAGGAATTGGTAATGGAGTTTCATTATTGATTTTTACAGGAATTGTATCAAATTTACCAAATTCATTTTTAACAACTTATGATAATTTAGTCACTTATGATAGTGGAATGTGGCTAGACATCGCTTGGTATATATTATTTGTAATAGTGTATTTATCAATTATCGTATTTGTCGTTTTTACTGAAGGTGCGATGAGAAAAATACCTGTCAATTATGCATCAAGCACTGGTATAACAATGAGAACAAAGGAACAAACTCATATGCCTATTAAAATTAATAGTTCAGGAGTTTTACCTGTTATCTTTGCTTCTTCAGTACTAGCAGCACCAAGAACTATTGTAAGTTTCATGGAAACAACAGATGTAACACAACTAATCAATACAATATTTAATTATCAAGAACCTGTTGGATTTTGTTTATATATATTAATGATTATTGGATTTACATTCTTCTATTCAAACTTACAAATTGATGCTGAAAAGATTAGTGATGATTTGAAGAAAAATGGTGGATCAATTCCAGGGGTGAGAACTGGTATTGAAACAAAGAACTATATTAAAAGAGTTCTTAATCAGATTACTGTTGCAGGCTCATTAACATTATGTATTATTGCAGCCATCCCAATAATAACACCGATTATTTGGACACAAACTGAAAACGCAAGTTTATCATTAGGTGGTACAGGATTAATTATTGTAACTGGTGTTGCTTTGGAAACAGTTAAACAAATCAAAACACATATTACTAGAAAAGAATATCATGGTTATATTCGTAAATAATCAGATAATTCTTTACTGGATTCAATGAATATCTTAAAGAAATTCAAGATGAAGAAGCAGTTATAAAGAATTATTAGAGAATAATTGATTATTCAATCTATGAAAAACGTCTTTATAGATATCAATAGAAGCCAGGAGGTTATAGAATGATTATTACTAAAGATGAAAGAGAAATAGAATTAATGAGGGAAGCTGGGCGTATCGTTGCCTTGGTTCATCAAAAATTAAAAGAAGTGATTGTGCCGGGAATCAC
>Ga0129309_1001550_pt1 | contig 11096 bp, 7 predicted proteins | sample L1105metagenome_FD_94439 | JGI IMG/M metagenome (GOLD analysis project Ga0129309, IMG submission 94439) | Ring-tailed lemur group fecal microbial communities from Wisconsin, USA - L1105 metagenome | ecosystem: Host-associated > Mammals > Digestive system > Large intestine > Fecal | place: USA...
GGATGCAGACAAGGGTAACCTGCAGGATCGCGTGGATGCGCTGACGCCGGCTCAGGTACCGGACGTGACGGATGCGAACGGTAACGGCAAGGCAGACACAGCCGAGCAGGCAGTGGCCGATGCAAAAGCTCATTTGGAAAAGGCACTAAATACTGTCTATCAGCCAAATAATGACCTTTATGCTTCCTATACATTTGGCTTTGGTAAACCTACTGGTAATCCAGAAGCAAGCACTAGTACATGGCGTGAAGTTCTTAATCAAAATGGTGTTTCTGGCTTCAGTGTTGATAAGAATCATGCTGGAGAATTCCGATACACTTATAATGGATTGGAGGGCAGCGATATCATATCAACAGGCTATTCTATTGGTGGCACTGGCAGAACAATGATAACTCGTAATGACATGGTTATTAATACTAACGGTGGCGATGATATTATTGCTGTTGGTATGGATCTTGGTAGAAGCTATAGTGCTGGCTATACTGACAAAAAATATGTGACATCAACGGGAGATGGTGATGACATTCTGATTGTCGGCCTAGGTAATAATAATGTTGGTATACATCTGAAAGATGATGCAAGTTTACGTATTAGTGATAGAGATGATGTGATTAGTGATGGAGAACTGTTATTACCATCAAATTCATATGATCATGGTAGTGGCGGTATTATATCGTCTACCACCATAACTATGGGTGATGGTGATGATACACTTCTTGCTTTAGGCTATGAGGGATTTGGTAATGCTATTGTTAATACCGATATTGACTTGGGTGCAGGAAATGACACTATTCATGTTAATGGTGATGTGGAAGCGGTAAGTATTAAAGGTGGCTCTGGTATGGATATTCTGGCCATTAGTCATGGAACCCTTTCAACTAAAGATTTCTCTGGGTTTGAAGTTATTGACCTTGGTGATAATAATGGAGGGGTGAATATAATTGCATCTGACCTTGTGAAAAGTGGAGTTGATGCTATAGAGGGAGGCACACTTAAAATTATTGGGTCATCTAACTCGAGGGTAAACTTAGATGGAGATGACTGGAAGTCTGATGGAGTTCAATCTGAAGATGGTGTTAACTATAATGTGTATACACATGAGGCAGCGCCAGACATTAAAATATTAATCGATGAACACATTACGAATGTAATGTAATCTTATAAAAGAGCCCCTATGGGGCTCTTTCTATCCAGTTTTTTTCAACATCAAGGTGTTTGTATGGGGTTATTTAATTACAAATCTTATGCTCCAGCTCAAATAAGAGAGCTTGTTTCTGGATCTTATAATCTTGCCATATATTCCAACACTGGAAAGGTTCTTGGATTAGGAAGTTTTCTGGCATCCAGGCTATTTGCAAAGCACCCAGATAGGATTGATTATTCTACCGATGTTCTTAATGAAGGCTGGCGTGATATTACAGTGGAAGAACTCAGGTTATCTTCGGAATATGTCGATTCAAGAGGGTTTTATCGTTTTCCCAGTCCGGTTACAGGAAACCCTTCATCAGGATTTGGTCCTCAGTTGAAAGTGGTTGGGTTGTTTGATACACAACAGAATCTACAGAAAATTGCAATATCATTCTGTGGAACAAATGATATCTGCGATATTGTTGATTATACACAGCTCAATAATGGAAAAGCACTATCTGAAGCAGAAAACCTGCTTAAAAGTATCAGAGACTTCGCAGTCAATAACGGTTTGAGTGGTGAAGATATCATTGTTACTGGCTATAGTCTGGGCGGCGGGTTGACTAACATTATGGCCAAGCTCAGTGAATCTCTGGTTGATGGATTTTATGTTAATTCTGATTATATTGCATGGGCTTCCCCGCTGGTATTTGACGGAGATGGAAGAGTATTAAATATCGGCTTTGAAAACGATCCGGTATTTCGTGTGCTGGGAGATGAGTCCGGGTTCTGGGAGGCTGTTAAAGCCATGGGGCCAGGATTGACAACCCCGGATCGCGAATATGATTCTGCTACAGATAATATTGTTTTATACACAGACCTTTATGGTTCATTTCTCTGGAATGTTGTGCCCTTTTCAGTGCTTGCTCTGCCGCTGGGAAGCTGGAATGCGCATTTTGCGGGTTCAAAGACTGACGCCTTCGCAAGAATTTGGGGATCTCAGTTTTACAACTACATGTCACCGGACAGTACAGTTATTGTGGATGAGCAAAGTAGCTGGACATCCTGGTATTCATGGGTTCATGACAAGGGGGATGAGAGTCGTGAAAGACCTGTATTCATCATCGGTAATGATGGCAATAATCTGCTGGCAGGCGGGAAGGGTGGCGACTATATAGAGGGAGGGGGAGGGAATGATAAGATTGAACCAGGTAAGGGAGCAAACAGGGTTGATGGTGGCAGTGGGTATGACACGCTGCTTCTTAGCGATGTAATGGATGACTGGAATATATACAGGGTCAGTGATGGGACGCTGTTTTTCCACTCAGAACGGGGAGCCGGTCTGACTGAGGCAACAGGTATTGAAGGTATCTCTTTTTCTGGTGACTGGAGGAGTAAACTAAGCCCTTATCAGATAGAAGAAGAGCAGATTACAGACCACAGGTATCTTCTGAAGTGGCGTAATAAAAATGTTGATTACGGAAAACATACAGAAGGTACAAACGGAGATGATAGTCTTTTCGGAAATATTATTTTTGGTCTTGACGGAAATGATATATTACATAGTGCCGGGGGAGAAGGAGTAAGTCTTTTACACGGAGGTCGCGGGAATGATTATCTTCATGGGGCTTCTGGTAATGATGAGTTGTACGGAGCAGAAGGTAACGACTGGTTATATGGTGGGGGAGGTAATGATTATCTGTATGGTGGTACCGGTAATATAAAGAATAATTCATACTTTCATAGTAAATCACATATGATAGAAATAAAGCATGATCTAAGGATATAACTACGCTTAATAATGACAAGGGAATGCTTATATTCTGTCTTAGACTTAATTGATATAAATTAACCTGATGGTAAGAGTTTATGCTTATTATACTTGTTACAAAAGATAAATTTCTTGAAACTGGCTTCATCACCCTAATAGGTAATGTTAATGTAATTATGGGCCGTGATTTGTTTACACTCGACAATAAAAGAGATATATTGAATAATGACAATTTCATTATTTTCTGTGACGAGCAGTTTATAAGCTTGATGAGCTGTATTTTTTGTGGTCGCCATTTTTCTATAATATCAACAAATAAAGTGAAATCCATCTCTGATATAATAACGCACATTCGTAGGGGTATTTATTGTTATGGTGATTCGTTTTGCTCCCTCAGTATGAGGGAAATGGTGGTTCTGTTTAGTCATATTTTTCATAGTCAAAGCACAAAGTATATTGCTAACAAATTAAATATAAGTAATAAAACAGTCTATAGCCACATCTATCATGCAATGGAAAAAAACCTTCTTTGCAGATATAGTGTAAAATATCTTTGTTACCTTCAGAATAGTATGAAAAAACATCCACTCAATGTGATGGCAAACTGGACTCGGGAAAAGTCAGGATAAAACAAGGATGTCGTGGTTCCTGTAAAAAATTTCCTTGAGTTGTAGGGAGGGATTATTATTCGTTATGAAGTCACCAGTCGTATAGTTTCAGTGTGAAAGGGTTATATACTTTAGCACTATCAGTAATTTTTTCATAGAAGATAAATATTATTAAGATACAGCCATCACACTTCTGAGTCAGTGTTATACATGTTATTATATCTGATAATGAATACAATATGACCATTATGTGGGAATGCTCAGATATTAGCTGAGTATTCCCGGTTGATAATTCCATGCCAATAAATTTCAGGGCAGGGAATAGTATTGTTAATTTCGGGAGAAACTTAAAGTTGCCACATCGACAGTTTCATCACACAGGCTTTTGTCCTGAAAACTTTTCTTATTTTGGACTTTCGCCAGCCACTGTCCAATATGAAGAGAAGGTACTGTGACGATACCATCCTCATTAGTTACAAAGGTGAGTTCTGCTTTATGAACAGGATGTTTGTGCTCAACTACATGAGTATGACTGGATGATGTCAGATAACTGACCGAGTCAAGCTCCATGATAGCTCCGGCGAGCGGGGACGTTTTATACAGGACTTTCAGCTTCACATTTTCACTGAAACGACTTATATCGGATAACGGAATGATTTCAAGCTCATGCCCTGTTGGAGACTGATAGAGTTGTGCTGGCATCTGCTGTTCACCAGGAATAAAAGATTTCGCATATTTAGTGACAAACTCACAGTAAGCCACATCATTTCTGCCCTCCCGGCTTACCGGTTTCCATCCTGAAGAGGTTCTCGACCAGTATCCCGGTTTCATATATGTTGACAAAACGTAGCCATTATCTTTGCTTGCAGACTCAGTTTTATAGACATAATCCGTGGACGCTGGCTTCAGTGTTATTGTCTCTTTCCCGTTATAAAGCCGGGGATTTTCAAAGAAATTCCTTCTGTCAGGAATTGTGCCCTTTGAGGGGAAATTATGACCATAACCAATCTCTGCGGTAACGTTGTTCTCTGCCTGTTTACCTGTAATCCAGACATCGTGGGCCAGGACATGCCCCGATGCTGTCAGACAAAGAGCTAAGATATAGCCTGTATTTTTCATCATGATTTATTTCCTGAGAGGTTACCACTGATAACGGGTGTAAAAACTGACAGTTCTGCCTGAAAGCGGCACCCCTTTGCCATTCAGGGCAAGCTTGTTGAAGGCATTATCCAGAGTCACTGATGCCTCAAAGCCTTTAACACTTACAGGCTTATAAGACAGTGAAAAGGAATGTATGGTATAACCAGCCTGATGGGGATCGCCTTTTTTCACATGCGTGGCTGCTGACGAAAGTTCAGCACGCCATCCGGCAGAAACTCCTCCATGACCAACAGGTATACTGATGTCACTGATGAGTGTGTCAGGATTGCCGGAGCCCAGCCATTCCCTGCCGCTGGCATCCATACTTTCCGTGCGGTTATAAGAAAGCATCCAGTCAAAATAATCAGACTGGTAATTTCCCTGCATATCCCATCCCCAGATACGGGCCCGGGATACATTATAAGAATAAGAACGCATCCGTTTCATATCCACGCGCGTGGCAATATAGTTTCTGGCATCCGTTCCGAAATATCCGCCTTTCAACTGCAGCCGATCATTGCCTGTAAGCAGGCCGTCCAGTTGAATACCTGCGCCAATCTCACGGGTAATGTTATTTTCTGGTTTCAGATTAAGGTTAGGTACCCAGTAATTGGGTTTACCCTTGCGGTAAAAATGTACATCATCCCTGTACATTTCTGCCATTGTGGGGGCACGGAATGCAGAGGATATGGAGCCGTACATCATCAGCCAGTCTGTCGGTGAGACTGAAATCGCCGCCCTTGGGGACAGGCGTTCGGCTTTCAGTTCTCCGGCACGGGGATTGAAGCTCTTGTACCGGTCATAGCGGGAACCGACGATAATGTTAACCGGGTAGCTTTTCATTGTCATTTCATCCTGGAAATACAACGATGTAAAGTCAATGTTTCCTTCCGGATATAGTGTGGCAGAGCCTTCTGGCTTCTGCTGCTGACGGTAATATTCAGCGCCATAACTTAACTGATGGGCTCCCGGAAAAATCAGAGTATGACTCCTGTTGACAACATTAACACCGGAGGTTCTGTTGTTTCTCCATTCTGCCGTTTTGTTGTGACCGTTTGTCTTGATAGTGATATCACTGAGATATAAAGTTGACTTTACATTGATGAGGCTGTTATCCACAGGAGCGTACTGGTACCAGAACTGTACGTCATTTTGTACTGTTTTTCTGTCACGCAGGCCGCTGTCACCATGTGTCTGAGTGGGATTGCCCGGTTCAGTGGTGTTATTCCGGTAGAGACGCAAGCTGGCACCTGCTTTGTTACTGTCTGTTATACCGACAGAGCCTTTCGCAAACAGGGCTGCAGGTTTTTCCTTGTTAGGTGCGCGCTCACCATCACTTTGATAGATATTACCTCTTTTACGCATAATGACAGAAAGGAGCGCATCTGTTTTTCCGGTTTTACCGAACCAGGTGAGCCCCGAGCCTGTGCCGTGGTCACCACTGGCGATATTTCCCCACAGACTTAAACCGTTTGTCTCTCCGGGGGGAAGGAAATCTGCTGCATCGGCAGTTCTGAAGTCCACAACACCTCCCAGCCCGCCACTGCCGTACAGACTGGAGTTTGGTCCGCGGACAACTTCGATACGTTTGACGAGTGCCGGATCCAGATAAGTGCCACTGCTTTTTGCCATGTCACTGAGTTGACGGATGCCGTCAACAAGAACAAGTACCCCGCTTTTGTCATAGCCGCGTAGATTAAAGGTCTGTCCATTGGTCCGTCCTGCACCAGTCTGGCTGAGACCGGCAACACCTTTCAGCATGCCGGCTGATGTGACCGCATTCTGACTCCATGGCGTGTCATTCGTGACGACACTGACCATTGACGGCGTTTCAAATACCGTGTTCTGATTTCCTGTCGCGACAACGGTGATTGTATCTTTAGCCATAGAAGAATGACTGGTCTCTGCCTGTAACCCTATCGGGAGTATGATTAATGTACAAATGACGTTTCTGATTACGTTCATATACATGCGAAAATATATGTTAATGTTAATATGTTATAACATATCATTTTATTAATGCAACCCTGATCACGCAGCGTTCAGTGATAACCAGTGAATAGCGACTCTAATACCCGGTCGCTCTGCAATGTATCAGCGCCTGCGACCGATGCTATGGATATTGATTTTTCTACCGATAAAGAACCAGCAATACGGAATTAGTTAACGTTTATTTAAGTACAGGAGAAGCTGTAAATCTGTTCTATGACGAATGAGCGTTAACTCATACATTCATCATCGTAGTATATAGAAACCAGTTGGTCACGGATGCTCTCATGTGAAATGACGGCTTGTTTACTCAAAGATATTTAAACTGTTAGTATGTCTTAATATATCTCCGAAAAAGAATCATTTATTGTAGTAGGACAATATCTGTCAATATTTATTGATCTATAATAGATTTCTTGTACTCAGAGGAGTATCATTCTTACGGTTATTAAGGCATCATGCAGATAATGCCATGCTTTTCAGACAAGCAAGTCAGCAGTGCTAAAATGGCCGAAGAATAAGCACTTCTGTTTTTTCGTATAGTTTAGTTACAAAAATATATAATTTTTAATGTAAAATCATTGCACTATGATTTTGACTAAAATATCAACTATTATTATTTTCGAGTTTACATTCCACTAAAAACATGTAATGTTAATGTCATAAAGAATATGATTGGCATAAAGCCAGTAAATACTTAAACGAGGTATAGACTTTAGAAGCTTAACAGTTTCTGTTCAATGATCGACCTCCTTCATAATTAATTTTTCTGTACACAAAAACAAAGAAGAAGTAACCTTATTTATCCAGAAGTAATGGACATATGACTAGACGAGCAAATATTTAGTCAGAGGTGACTTACGTGATAAAAACTGTATCGATCTGGTAAATAATCGAAAACAGTATCGTCTAAATATCGCAGCGACTGGTTTACGAAGTGTCAAAGCACACGTTTGCATTGTGGCATCCTTACTTTTCCGTAAGGATTTTAGCGGGTCAAAACAGCGTTCCATGCCGGACTGATGATCTACATACTTAGAGTCACATACCAAAGTAAAACTATGGATGTATGCAAGCCTGCATCGTCAGGAGGTTAAATTTCAGACCTGCCAGTTACCGCGTAAATGGCTTGATATATGACTAATTTATTTGCACAGGATTTTTACGACAACGCTCTGAACCAGCAGTTGACGGGATATATAGTTGAGCTCATTACAGATAAAGCTTTTCTGTATCTCTGGCGGTGGTCATAGACCAGTAATCGTTATTGGTTGTTCTATATTATCCCGTATGAGGGTACAACGTTTTTAACAACTGGCGCTGTCATAACATAAGCCACCCCAAAATATTATATGAGTAACAATAGTCTATATAGGAGCGTAAATTACCTACTATCAAATACTTACTCCAATAGCATTTCTGTCTATTCTATTTCAATTCTTTAATAGAAAAATAAGGTTAGATAATATATGACTCCCTCCCCCTATCCAAGAAATAACTTTAATACAGAGCTAAGTCAATCATGTATGAATGGAGAACACTTTTCACTTTTAATTGAAATATCACCAATCAGAAGTAAAAAAACCATCATGGCTCTTAAGGAGTATTTGGTTGATGGTTATTCAAAGCAAGAAAGTTGTGAAAGGAACAATGTTTCCATTAGTTATTTTTGCCTATGCCTAAAAAAACTAAACTATACACACAGTATTGTTAGTGCTCTTAAATATTTCTACCGTGAGTAAACTGTAACTGAAGTCTTGATTCTTACGCTTAGACACTGCTAAGCCGTTATGGCATAGCTGATAATTTATATTGCACTATGTCAGCTACTGTAAGATAATATAAGCTATTTTAAAGAAAACTCTGTCATTCATCATTTTGTTTAATGATAGGTTTTGTTATTAATATAAAAGAACATGCTCATTCATTAAAATAAAAACAAGATGTTCTCTTATTATTTTCATTCCCTATGGGGTTAGTCCTTGATTCATTTTCAGTATCTTCTAACTCATTCATTTGCCGATTACTTTAATTCACAGTCTTGTTTTTTATCCTGCCTATTGGAGATAAAAGTGGTATCGATGGATGCCGAGTGTGTTGCACATGCAGTATTCTCAGGAATAAGAACTGTCACTTCCAAAACACGCGATATATGATTGAATCTCTGTGGGGGGATAAAAACTTACCTTTTTCCGCAGTCTGAAAACAGGATGGGGGCGACGGATGGTTACGCAGGCAAGGGCGAGGTTCGGAAATAAATCAGAGATTATATTCTGAATTATTACAATAGCACCAGACCTCACCATTACAACGGTAGTTTGACGCTGGAAGGATCAGAAAACAGATACCGTTTTTACTGTAAACGGTGGTTATATATGGACTCTCCTGGTGATATAAGTACTGGTTCGAAACGGTTTACGACTATATATCCGGCGTCATCAGTAGGTTCAATGAACCGCGCAATAATGTTATCCGAGCCCTGTTTCCTAATCACTACGCCGGTATTTGATTAGCCAAGTCAAGTTCATCTTGCCATCACTATTTTTCCATACCGCATTACTATCTAATACAGTCGCCCGAGCGGCCTTCTAATTTGAGGGTTTCGAGCCCTGAAGAGGCATATCCCATCGTTTTACAGATATTGCAGAAATTGGTACGCAATATGCTGCTTCTTCCTGGAGTTTCTTCCTGGTATTTGTATCGAAGTCTACATTAAGCAGGTCGAACTTCCAGCTTTCCCGATAAAACCTTATAATATCCTTGGGACAAAGGAGAATAAACTGGTTTGTCGTAAACATAGAAACAGCCTGCACAGAGTAATATTCCCCCGGTTTTATATTTTTTTTACCCCATACTGCATTGGAAAAAAACTCCTCCGGATATTCACTTGTTTTAATAATGTAGCTATGTATTTTGAAGTCACTTATACCTGAGAGCTTAATAACTGAATGGGTAAAAATTACTGGTAATACGGTTATTTGAGTCGATATAACTAATAATATCATCAAGGATGCGACAAATGCAGAACTAATTCTTTTAGAAAGTTTATGCTGTGGATTCATTTTTAGATAAATGAGGCCGGGAAGTATTGTCAGAATAAAAATAAAATATGACATGAAAGCCAGTTCAGCTATCACTTTGAAATTAATACTCTTATCTGAAGTTTCAATATTCCTAAAAACCATCTCCAGTGGAATTACCTGAAGATGCACCAGTAAAGCAATAGACAACGGAATGACAAGATAGATCTGAACACGTCTCAACAGTTTCATTCTATTATTTTTAAACGATAAGTCATATTCAAGATACCTCGTGTTTATTATGGCTGAAATAACAACTATTAGTACTCCTATACTTAAAATAGATAACCAGCCAGAGTTATCTTTAACACTCTGGTCAAAATCAAATGCACAGTATAACACGTATATAAAGGCCATGGGGAAGAGGCCAGATAACATCATTACAGATAAAAAATTACCCTGAATCTTATTGTAAGCAGGAAGATTTTTTATATCATAAGGAATAACTATTGGTATAAAAAAGATGTTATAAAAAAAATAAAAATGATCATAATCAATGATAGAATAGTTGCACAACAAACCAATACCAAGATGCTTTTAATATTCATCACATCAAAGAAAATATCCAGTCGATCCAGACGACTGAAATATCCCCAGAGAACTATCAACGCAATCCCTGATATAATACTTGATGGTGTTAATACTGAAACTATTAGCGTCTTCCACTTCTGATTCATTTTAACTTCCTGGTTTTGCTATAAAGAGAGCATAAAAAAGACTGAATAAGTTATTACACTTCATTGTTTGACTCCTCGCAGTAACCTTTCAGGAAGGTTGTCGGATATTTTTGATAAATTATGTCATAAACATATTATTGTAAGTAATGATTTCACTAAATTTATTTGATCGTCGTCATAATATTTTTAATCTGAATATAGAAGATGATTGTGTCATATGCAGTATGATATAAAACGTTAAAAGTGACTGAATAGATAACAGTTCATGCATGAACAAGACCATAACATAATAAAATATGCTTATTATGCATAACCTTATGTTGTGACTAAGCCGCCTTAAAACTGAGAAGTAGCTAAGAATATGGCGTCAGACACCTTCAGTTGTCGTAGAAGGTTATCTGCAGGATTTTTCTCCGTATCTGCCTGTTCCTGGCATTACCCCAATTCTCCCAAAAACGGTAAACCAGCCCTCAGCCCGCACCATGACTGGCTTAAGACGGGATCCCAGCGGCAAAATGCGCCTTTACGTATTTGGTTTTACCCGCAATAATGCGTGATAATCAAACAAAAGGATCCGCGCGCTGCGATTTATTGTCGTGGAAGGATCCGGGCGTTCAGGTCAGAATACCTGTATCCATAAACAGTGCGTGTGCTACGTGAAAAATAACTCATGAACAATGTCATTCCCCTGCAGAATTCACCA
>Ga0129309_1001551_pt1 | contig 11093 bp, 8 predicted proteins | sample L1105metagenome_FD_94439 | JGI IMG/M metagenome (GOLD analysis project Ga0129309, IMG submission 94439) | Ring-tailed lemur group fecal microbial communities from Wisconsin, USA - L1105 metagenome | ecosystem: Host-associated > Mammals > Digestive system > Large intestine > Fecal | place: USA...
AAGAAAATGTGAAAAGTCCCGTCTTTTTGAGGAGCCGATTCAAATTTCAAAATGCTCATTAACGAAAAACGCCCTGACCACGGGCGTTTTCGCATACTCGTAAGAAGATGGCTGATTGTATTAATTGAGTTATCTGTTCGCGGTTTCGTCCGGGAGCAGATTTTTTGGTGCAGGAAGAAAGAATTTCTCTTTCTATTGAACATTTGGGCATCTCCCGATATAATAAAAAATAGATGAAGGCACAGACTTTCCGGCTATGCCGAGCCGGTCCGGTCTGTTTTTGCTGGCGATCGGCTGATCCCCGCGCCGGCAGGCACGTAAGTTTGGGAGGAAAGTTGTGAAAGAGAAAAAGAAAAATCTGAAAATGAGAGGAAAGATCCTTGCGCTGTGCCTTGGAATCTCGCTTTCGGCCCTGATCTTGCAGACGGTGCTGTATCTTCATACGTCTTCGACGCTGATCTACAAGGAAGCGAAGGAAGAAAACCTGCGTCTCATGGAAAATATGCAAAATGAGATTGAGAGTTATGCGAAATCGATGGAAAATGGCCTGCTTCGCCTGTACAACCAGAGCGAATTTATTTCTGACCTTAGAAAAGATCTGCCCGCAGAGATTCTGCGGAGCAAATGGAACAGGCTCGCTTTTAATACGGGCAGTGAAAATTTTGATACATCGCTCAGTGTGCTGGCGCTTTATCTTTATACGGCGGATAACGAGATTATCAGCACCTACCGCAAGGCAGTTACACCCAAGCATACCTATCCGATCGATATTTACGACGGAACGCAGGACACGAATGCGCAGGTTGTGAAAGATTATGTGGCCTCGGATGATTCGGTGATGCTGGTCAGCAGCTATTATAATGTTTACCGCCAGAAAGATGTGGCGCGCTTTGTTGTCAAACTGTACCATAACCGGGAGATGATCGGATATGCCGTATGCGATACGGATGAGAAAGCCCTGCGGTATCTTATGAAAAAATATACGGCCGGCGGGGAGAGCTACGTGTGGATCCAGCCGGGCGGCGACCGTGCGATCACGGCGACCGGGGAGCTGTCGGAAGACAACAGGACATATTACGAAAGCGCGGCGGAACAGATCATGGAAGAGGATGTCCGGGCAGGGCAGGTTGAGGAACAGGAAAATAGGGTGTTTTTCAGCGTGCAGCAGGATAAATACAATATGGGAAGTTATGCCCTGATGCCGCGTCGGCTGCTGGAGAAAAACCAGCGCACGCTGACACAGTATTTAATCCTGATCGGCCTGGCGATGAGCGGTGCGGCCATGCTGTTTTCATTCCCGATCTCCCACAGTCTTACAAAACAGTTGGAAAAGATGACAAAGACCATGGAGCGGATCAAGGGCGGCGAGACGCAGCTTCGCATGAGCAACCTGCCGGAGGATGAGATCGGGGAGCTGGGACTGACGTTTAACGAAATGCTCGACCGGATCGAAGGGCTGATCGCCAGGGAATATGAGGCGAAGCTGATGGTAAACCGCGCGGAATACAAGGCGCTTCAGGCGCAGATCAATCCGCATTTCCTATATAATACGCTGGATACGATGAGCAGCATTGCAGAGATCTCGGACTGCGGGGAAGTGAGCGCCTTAAGCCAGTCGCTGTCAAATATTTTCAGATACAGTCTGGATATGAAAAACCCGTTTTCCACGGTCGCGAAGGAGATCGCGCATTTAAAAAACTATATTTACGTGATGAATGTGCGCATGCAGGGCGAGGTCAAGTATGTTTTTGATGTGGAGGAAGGCGTGCTTCAGGATACTCTGCCGAGGATATCCATCCAGCCGCTTGTGGAAAATGCGATCAACCACGGGCTGAAAAATGCGCGCGGCGAAAAAAGAGTCTGCATACGGGCATATAAAAGCGGTGAAAACCTGCAGATCATTGTGGAAGACAACGGCGTCGGCATCAGCGCGCAGAAGATGGAGAAGCTGCTCAAAACAGATACGGGGCAGGAAACGTCGATCGGCCTTTCCAACATTCATTCCCGCATGAAGATGCTGTACGGGGAAGAATACGGGCTGACGATCGAAAGTGAGGAAGGAAAGGGAACGAAGGTATTCTTAAATATCCCGCGAAAGAAAATGGATGAGGTGGAGCTATGGAAAGCAGAAAATACAAGGTGCTGATCGCAGACGACGAATACTGGACAAGGGAAAAGCTCTGCAGGATGATACAGTGGGAGGAATACTCCCTGATCTGCCAGAAGCCGGCCTGCGACGGCGAAGACGTACTGCGCAAAATGGAGGAGGACATGCCGGATATCCTGATCACGGATATCAATATGCCGTATATTGACGGGGTGGAACTGCTTCAGATCGTCCAGAAGAAATATCCGGATGTTATCACCTTCGTTATCAGCGGTTATGACGATTTTGAGTATGTAAAGGAATCATTTCTGGCGGGCTCGGTCAATTATCTGCTCAAGCCGGTCAGCAAGATCGACCTGGTTCACGCCCTCTCCAAAGCGCTGGAAAAGATCAGTGAAAAGCAGAGCCGCAGCCTCGAACTGCAAAAGGCGGCGTCGCTTCTTCAGGACAGGGAGTTCAGCCGTCTTCTGGAAAAGCAGGATATGCCTTTTACACCGAACGTCACCATGAACAGCAAAGTGGATTTTGCGGCGGCAAGCCTGATGCTGGTGAAAATACATAATATGCGTGAACTCACGGAGATGTACCAGTATGACCAGAACCTGCTCTCGTGGATGGTGAAAAAGGAACTGCGCAAACTGGCGGGCAAAAGGGAGAACATGTTTGTGTTTAACCACATATACCGTTCAAACGAGTTCCTGATCGTGACGGAGGCGGAGAAAAACGAGCTTGACAGCCTTGCAGGAAAGATCGTCACACAGTTTGGGAGAGAGACAAAAGCGCCCGTCACGGTGGCGGTCAGCGAGCAGTCCTATTCCATGGACAGCCTGCACCGTGCATATATTCAGGCGATAGCCTGCCTTGTGACCAGACGGTTTATCAGGGAAAACCAGATCCTGTTTTGCAGGAAGCAGGCGGATGTTCAGGAACAGAAGATAGAGACGCGGTTTGACGATGCGCAGATGCAGGAATTAAAACAGATGCTGCGCAAAAACCAGCCGCAGGAAGTCAAGCAGTATCTGAGGCGGATATTTGAGGAAGATGTGACCAGGCGGGGATGGAGCTATCTGGAAGTGCGGCAGAGCGTCCGCAAGATCCTGAACATGATCCAGAATGAATTTGCGTCGGATATGAACGCGGAAGATGCGGTTGCGCTGGAAAACCTTGCAGATCTCGCGGATAAGGTAGTTGAGCAGCTTAACGTGAAATATCTGTGCGAAGTGCTGGAGGAGGCGGTGGACTTTGTGGTATCTATCCGGCAGGGGGCGGTTTCGGATACGACAAGGGGGCTTGTAAAACAGGCGGCCGCATATATTGATGAACATTTCTTTGAAGAACTGACGCTTTCTTCCCTGGCGGAGCAGTTCCATGTGGAGAACTCATATTTTTCGAGACTGTTCCGGCAGGAGACAGGGGAGAATGTGATGCTGTATATCGCGAAGACGCGTATACGCCGGGCGCAGGAATATATGAAAGAAGAGGGAAAGAGCCTCACGGAGATCGCATTTCTTGCAGGCTATGATGATTATACTTATTTTAACCGCGTATTCCGCAAGATCACCGGAAAAAGTCCGAGGGAATACCGGGCGGGCCTTAAGGCAGGCAACTGAAAACAGTGATCATCCAGCCGGAAGGTCCCGGACATGCCGGCAGGCTGTCATTCGCGGCTGACGCAGCTCCTGTCCGGAACACAGGCGTGCACGCCATATAGTACTCATAAGAAAAAGCGGGGGAAAGAGGATTGAAACGATATACCGGTGAGATTAAAGCAGAAGAACGTTTTAAAAAACTGCAGATGGAACTCATCGCCATTTTTGCAGTGAGCATTATCATTGTGACGGTTGTCCTGGTGGGAGTGATCCTGAAGCATTCCAATTCCATGATCCGGGAACAGGCGTCCAGCCTGATGTCCACAAACAGCAGGCAGATCCAGCTTAACATCAATTCCTATCTGGAGAAGGTGGAGACGACGGCCGCCCTGATGTTTGCAAATGAGGAATACTACCAGTACGATGCGACAGGCACGGAACTGGATGAATATGAAAAGCTCAAGATGGAGGAAAGCATTCTGGACCGTATCGTTGATCTTGGCGTTATGGAAAACTTTTCTGATTTTGCTGTCGTATACGCAGACGATCACACGATCGGATGGGTTTCGCATACCACTGACGATATGTTTCCCGACAGCGGGATGTATCAGACATTCTCGGACTGCATCAGCCGCGCAAGACGCAACGACGGGTGGGTGTTCGGCCTGAACGGAAATACGGAGCGGGCCTACTATGTAAAACGGCTGAATCCGAATGCCGTACTGTTCGTGTCCTTTTATACAAAAGAACTGGATCATGTTTTTGAAGGGCCGGAGGAATTTCGAAAGACAACGATCCGTCTGGTCAATGAAGACGGGATCATTCTTTACTCTTCGGAAAAAGAAGAAAACGGCACGTCCCTTCCCGGGGAGATCGGGAACACGGCCACCGGGCAGCAGACCGCAGATGCTTCCGGGCGGGAATATCTTGTCAGTTCCGCAGTCTGCGAAAACGGCTGGGAGATCATATGTCTGACTCCGACGGCAGAGCTTCTGCGGGAAAACAGCAGTCTGATAAAGTTCGTCACGGTGTTTGCCGTAATCCTTGCCGCAGTCTCTATCCTGACCGGGCTGATGCTGATCAGGCGGATATCCCGCCCGGTGGACGGCATGATGATCGGTCTTGCACAGGAGGCCGTCACGGACAGGCTTTCAGGCCTGCTGAACAAGGTATCGTTTGAGGATGAAGTCACCCGGAAAATGGAGAACTGGACGCCGGGCCGCTGGTTTGTGTTTGTCATGCTGGATGCGGACAACTTCAAACAGGTTAACGACCGTCTGGGCCATTCCTGCGGCGATCAGGTGATCATCCGGATCGCGCGTCTTTTGCAGAACCGTCTGAGCGAGCGGACGCTGGTCGGCAGGCTCGGCGGGGATGAATTTGCATTTTTTGCTGAATACAGTGATTTTAATAAGGAAGAGATCACCGGAAGCGTGACGCGTAAAATGGATGAGCTTTTCGATGCATTTGCAGAGGAATTTTCTGAGGAGTGCCGTACGTGCGGGATTTCCCTGAGCGCCGGCATATGTATCATGGCGGATGCACCGGGAATGAGTTTCCAGAAGATATACAGGCAGGCTGACAATGCGCTTTACCGCTCCAAGGAAGACGGGAAAAGCCGGTATACGCTGTTTCAGGAGGGAATGGGACATGACAGGGGCATATAAAATGAAAAACAGAAAGCGGTTTGTCTGCGCGGTCTGCCTGACCGCCTGCCTGAGTACGATTCTGGGCGGATGCGGTCTGCAGGGAGAAACGCAACAGGCCCCGCCGGAAACCGATGTTTCCGCGCAGAGCGAGATATCCTTTTCGTGGTGGGGAAATGACGAGCGTCATGTTTATACCATGGAGGGCGTCGATCTGTTTCAGGAGCTTTATCCGCAGATCAGCGTAAACTGTCACTACGGCATCTGGAGCGGATTTGAAAAACGGAACCGGGTATGGATGGAATCCTGCCGCGAAGCGGACGTCATGCAGATCAATTATGCATGGCTGACGGAATATTCCGATGACGGAAGCGGATATTACGACCTGTACCGGCTAAAGGATATCATTGATCTGGACAATTTCAGCGAGAGCGATCTGGCATTCGGGGAAAAGAACGGAAAGCTGAACGGCATTCCCATTGCCTTTAACGCGTCTGCCATGTTTTTTAACGAGGACATATATGCGCAGTACGGACTGGACGTTCCGGAGACATGGGAGGACTATTTTGAAGCGGCGCGCATCATGAAAAAAGACGGGATGTATCCGCTCGGTATGGTTAAAAAGCAGTTATATCTCCTGCTCATCTCCTATTTTGAGCAGTCCACGGGAAGACACGCCTTCAGCCGCGACGGGGAGCTGCTGATGGACGCGGAGGATATGGCGTTTATTCTGGAATTTTACAAGCGTCTTCTCGACGAAAAGGTGCTGATCCCGATCGACCGGTTTTCGACGTCCCTGTTCACGCAGGGAAAGATTGCCGGGGCAATGTTCTGGATCAGTGATGCGAACAAATACTGCGGCGCGCTGGAGGAAAACGGAGGGAAGCCCGTCATCGGCGAATATCCGCTGCTGGAGGGAGCAGAACTGACCGGATGGTACATGAAGCCGGCCACAATGTACGCCATCAGCAGCGTGACCGAGGATCCCGAATCAGCGGCAAAACTGCTGGATTTTCTCGTAAACAATCAAGAGATGGCTGTCCTGCAGGGAACGGAAAAAGGGGTTCCCGTGAGCAAAAGCGCGGTGGAGGCGCTGCAGGAGAAAAACAGCCTGAGCGGATACGGCTATGACGCCAACCTGAAAATGCTGGAGGAACGCGAGCTCATGGAGATCATGGTTCCGGCCATGGAAATCGAGGGAGCTGCGGACGCGCTCAAAAAAGGAGCCGATGAATATATCTACGGCAAGGCTTCTCTGGAAGACTGCGCTGAAAATATTTTAGAGACCATGTCAGAGATCCTGCAGAAGACTTATCAGTAATCCCCAAAAGGCGGCCGGAGGAAAAAATTTCAAAATAAGTCAATTCTTTTTTCCAGAATTGTCCTAGTGACTTCGGGTTAAAAAACGTATACTGTAGATACCTGATAAAATTCTGGAACAAAAAGGAGGATTTGAGATGAACAAGAAAATGTGGTATACACTGGCAGCATGCGCGGCTTCCGCTTCCATGATCGGTATGACGGCAGCGGCGGAGGAAGAACCGGTAACGCTGACAGTTCTGGCAGGACAGTCGACGACGGATGCAGGCATTGAGGATATGATCGACGAGGCGCTCGCGGAGAAATACCCGAATATCACGCTTGAATGGGAATGCGTGGACTGGGGCAATGACTTCCAGCCGAAAATGCAGCAGTATATGCAGTCCGGACTGCCCGATATCATGATCGGTAAGGCACAGGACGTTGCTACTTATGCACCGCAGGGGATACTGGCAGAGATCGGCGCTGAATATCTGGATGCAGGACTGGATGCGGCAAGAGAAAACGTGACGATCGACGGCAAAACCTACGGACTTGTTTACAACGCACTGTATCAGGGCGTTTACTATAACAGGGATATGTTTGAAGAAAACGGCTGGGAGATCCCGAAGACACAGGAAGACCTGCAGGCGATCATCGATGCATGTAAAGAAAAAGAGATCACACCGTTTGCAAGCCACATGGTAGATACATGGTCCATCGGAAATGTTACCATGCAGTTCATGATGAACGACGTATTTAACAAAGATTCGGAGTGGGGCGACAAGTTCCGCGCAGGCGAGGTCAGCTTCTCTGACAGTGCAGAAGCACAGACCGCTTACGAATACAACAAACTGATCTTCGACAATACATATGAAGACACATTCTCTCTGGAACAGACAGACTGTGACGCAAAAATGGTACTTGGCGAAGCAGCCATGAAGGTTTCCGGTTCATGGTCCATCCAGAACTTCCTTGATATCGACGAAAACTTCAACTTTGGTATCTTCCCGTTCCCGAACCAGACAGGCGATTCCAAGCTGATCTTCGAGCCGAACATCACGATCATGACAAGCGCTTCTACAGAGCATCAGGATGCAGTAAACAAGGTTCTTGAAGTTCTGACAACAGACAAAGACCTGGCAGTGGAAATCTATGATTACACAAAGACGGCTTCCATGCTCAAAGACGTGACACCGACGTTTGCAAATCCGAGCCAGGAAGATATTGACAAATATGCTTCTGAAAATATGATCGTTGACGTGACACTTGGAAACAACCAGCTCGTATGGGGCGGTTTCCAGGAAGAAAACGCAAAAGACATCGCAGCATGGCTGCAGGGTGATGCAAGCTTTGAAGATGCACTGGCAGCTTCCGACGCAAGAGTAGATGCCAGCAGCGCAAATTAAAATATGAGATAGAAAAGAAGGGCTGCTGCGTTTTGCGGCAGCTCTTTTATCATAGGAAAGGACGGGATTTATGGAAAAGAAATTGTTTCGCCAGTATCTTGTGCTGGTAATTCCCGGGTTTATCATATTTACGATAGGCCTGATCATTCCATTATTTTTGTCGCTGCGCTATTCGGTCACAAGCTGGGATGGTATGTCGGCGGAAAAGGCGTTTGTGGGACTGAAAAACTATATAGAGCTGTTTCACGACAAAGAGTTTATCGACGCATGGTGGTTTACGATCAAATTTACGATCGGAAACACGATCATCCAGAACGTGCTGGCGCTCCTGTTTGCGGTTGCGCTCGACAGCGGCATCAGGGCGCAGAAAATATACCGGACGGCGCTGTTCGTTCCGTGTCTGATCAGTGCGATCATCGTCGGCTTTATCTGGCTGAAAATGTTTTCGAACGTGCTTCCGGAAATCAATGAATGGCTGGGTACGAATTTCAATTTCCTGCTGTTCGGCGACAGCAAGACGGTGCTTGGCGGTCTTCTGATCGCGAATAACTGGCAGTGGGTCGGCTACTGGATGCTGATCTATCTGGCGGGACTTCAGTCCGTGCCGGGAGACCTGCATGAAGCCGCAAAGGTGGACGGCGCGAATGCTGTCCAGAGATTCTTCCATGTGACGATCCCGATGCTGGCTCCGGCGATCACGATCTGCGTGGTCGGCATTACGACAGGCTCACTGAAAGTATACGACCTTCTGGTGTCCTCGACAAAGGGCGGTCCGGGAAGAGCTTCCACCTCGATCATCTACCAGACCTATACCACGGCGATCAACGGCCGCCGCTACGGCTATGGATCGGCAATGACGGTCACTCTGGTTGTAGTGCTCCTGATGGTGGCGATGATCCAGGTGAAGGGGCTGCGCAAAAAGGAGGTACAGGTATGACGGGGAAGAAGAAAGAAAAGCTCAGGGAGGAAGTCAGCACGAAAAAAGGGAATCCCGCGGTGCAGGCAGCGATGACGCTCGTGGCGGCCATGTATATTTTCCCGCTGTTTGTGATCGGGAACTATTCCTTTAAGACAAAAAAAGAACTGTATCTGGAAAGTCCCCTTGCGCTGCCGAAATCATTGAATCTTGACAATTATGTAAAAGCTTTTGACAAGCTGAATATGCAGACCACGTTTATCAATACGCTTGCTTATACGGCGGTCAGCGTTTTTGTTCTGGCGATCCTGTGCGGAGTGACGGCGTGGGCGATCGCCAGATGTAAGCATAAATTTTTCAAATTCTGCTATGTGTATTTTATTGTCGGCATCCTGATCCCGTATCAGGCGCTGTTCCTGCCGATCTACACGATCGGATATAAGCTGAACCTGACAAATACGAGATACGGGATCGTCTTCATGTACATAGCCACAGGTATTTCCTTCGGTGTTTTCCTGATGACGAGCTTTATGAGCACGGTTCCGATCGAACTGGAGGAATCGGCGCGGATCGACGGATGTTCCGTGTACCGGACTTATTTTACGATCGTGCTTCCGCTGCTGAAACCGGCGATGGCGACGCTGATCATCATGCAGGCGTTCCAGATATGGAATGACTATCTGCTGGCGAGCCTGTATGTGAGCAAAAAGCAGTTAAAAACGCTGACGGTTGCCATATCTTCCCTGTTCTCGGCGCAGAGCAGCGATTATACAACGGCCATGGCGGCGATCGTCATATCGGTGCTGCCGATCGCGATCCTGTTTATGTCGCTGCAGAAATACTTTATCAAAGGAATGACCGTTGGAGCGGTAAAGGGGTAATTTATGGAGAGATACAAAGAATATTATTTTGGGGATATGGTCCTGCGCTATGAGACGGATGAATGCGGCAGGACGGGGCTTCTGATGTATCCGGCACAGCTTCCGCTCCCCGAAACCGTTGAAAAGAAGGCTGCCGTTGACCCGCTTGTGCAGGTAAAGCTTGCGGGCGATATGTACAAGGGCTGCTATGCGCCGGGAAATACGCTGCGCTGCGGTGAGAGCGCCATGAACCTGAAATGGAAAGAGCAGACACTGGAAAAAGAAGACGGGCGGCAGTGTGTAAAAACGGTGCTGGAGGACGAGCGCGGATACCGCGCCGTGCACCGGGCAGTCTGGGAGGAAGGCAGCCGGTTTGTGCGCATGGATTGTACGTATGAGAACAGAAGCGGCCATCCGGTGATGCTGGAGCTGCTGTCAAGCTTTTCCCTGACGGGAATATCTCCTTATCTGAAAGGAGACTGCAGCGGGGACATTAAGGTGCACCGGCTGCAGTCGCGCTGGAGCCAGGAAGGACGGCTTTTGTCACAGACCATGGAAGACCTTCAGCTTGAAACCTAGTGGAACATGGATTCGGTGCGCTGCGAGCGTTTCGGACAGGCCGGCTCCATGCCGGTCAACCATTATTTTCCGTTCCTTGCAATGGAAGACACGAAAACACATGTATTCTGGGGAGCGCAGCTTGCGCATCCGGCTTCATGGCAGATGGAGATATACCGTTTTGACGAAAATATTGCCGTCAGCGGCGGCCTTGCAGACCGTGAATTTGGCCACTGGATGAAAAAGCTTCTTCCGGGTGAGAGCTTTACGTCGCCGGCTGCGGTTCTGACGACCGCGCATACACGGGAACTGGATGAGCTCTGCCAGCGGCTGGTGGAAGCGCAGGAGGCGGCTGCGGACGCGGCGCCGGAGTCAGAACAGAGCCTTCCGGTCATCTTTAATGAATACTGTACGACGTGGGGCTGTCCGTCCCATGAAAATATCGCAAAGATCCTGCAGGCGATCCGTGGCAAAGGATTTGAGTATTTCGTGATCGACTGCGGCTGGTATAAAGCGGACGGCGTGCCGTGGGATATCAGCATGGGGGATTATATCCCGTCCCAGACGCTGTTCCCGGAGGGCCTTGGAAAAACAACGCAGGCGATCCGTGACGCGGGGATGAAACCGGGCATCTGGTTTGAGATTGAAAATGTCGGCCATGCGTCAGAGGCGTTTCATCAGACGGACCATCTGCTGAAAAGGGACGGCG
>Ga0129309_1001554_pt1 | contig 11043 bp, 20 predicted proteins | sample L1105metagenome_FD_94439 | JGI IMG/M metagenome (GOLD analysis project Ga0129309, IMG submission 94439) | Ring-tailed lemur group fecal microbial communities from Wisconsin, USA - L1105 metagenome | ecosystem: Host-associated > Mammals > Digestive system > Large intestine > Fecal | place: USA...
ATCACGATGCGGAGATCTTCTCCGGCATCATTTTGAAGGTGGGGCAGGACGGCTCCGTCACCGCCAATGACCCGGGCTGGCATCTGACCAAGAGCCAGATCATCCTGCAATGCAGCAATGCTCCCGCCAGCGACGCCGTGGCCCGGATGTGCGCCAAGGCGGGCATCCCGGTCGGAACGCTGGACCTGCCGCCCACCCGGATATCAAAGGTCTGGTGGGGCGACACACCGGAGACCATTCTGGCGGACATTCTGTCCATCTGCTCCGCCGAGACCGGGAAAACGTACCGGCGGAGGGTGCGCGGCGGCCGTCTGACGGTGACGCCGCTGCCGACGGCGCCCATTACACTGTATCACCGGCCGGCGGACAATCTGCGGGCTTTTGACGTATCCTTGGCCAAGGGCGGCATCTCCGGCAGCGACAGCATGGAGGATCTTGTCAACAGTGTCATCCTGACGGACGGAAGCGGCGACGGTGGGCAGGTCCTGGGCCGGGCCTACAATGCCGCCAGCATCGCCAAATACGGCCTCTTGCAGACGGTGGAGAGTCTGAGCGGCGACGAGAACACCGCACAGGCCCGCCAGCGCATCCAGAATCTGCTGGCGGAAAAGGACCGCATCACCAAGGAGCGGACCATTGACGACCTGTTTGGGACCGACGAATGCGAGAGCGGCGTGCTGGCTAATTTCGTGGAAAACCGCTATGACGTGATAGGACCGCTGCGGATCACCGGCGTGACCCACAGGTACGGTTCTCCGCACATGATGAGCGTGACCGTGGAGATGACGGAGCCCCGGGCTGCCGGCGGCAGCGACACCATCCAGGTGTAAGGAGGAGGCCATGGGAGCATGGGATTACGAGCTTGCCAGAAAGCTCAAGCGTCAAACATCAGCTGCGGCCACAACACCATCCATCCTGGAAGGCGTCGTGGCCCGTGTAAGCCCGCTGACGGTGTCCCTTTGTGGTGGGGAGGTCATGGCACCTCCCTTGCCTCTGAATGCCGTGGTGGGCGCCCAGGGGCTGTACAGGGACGCGGAAAGCGGGCACCTGTATCTGGATACCTGGAAGACAGGAGACCGCGTATGCTGCGCCATTATGGGCGGCACGGTGGTCATCCTTGGCCGCCTTGGCGGCACAAACTGGACCATCCCTGAGAGGTGACGTATGGAATACACCATGTTTCCGGCCATCCCGTCCACCGTCCCGGCGCAGGCCGCCGAGGACATTGGACGGGCGCCGGCATTTGATCCGGAGACAAACACGTTTTTGACTAAAGACGGCGCCCTGGTGGAGCGGAGCGGCCGGGAAGCTGTGCGGCAGTGGATCGATTTGATGCTGCGCCAGCAAATCGACCGGGTTCCCATCTACCGGACGGAGAGCGAGGCCAAAATCGGCGTGGACCATGACCTCATCGGCAGCAAGCTGCCAACAGGCCTCCAAAACGCCGAGGTAGAGCGCCAGATCCGTGAGACCATGAGCTACTGCCCTGCTATCCGCGCCGTGCAGGACTTTTCCATGTCCCGTCGGGGACGGGCCTGCCACGTTGCATTTACCGCCGTGCTGTATACCGGCGAGACTTTGGAGGTGAGCGCGAATGTCTGATATTTTGGACGCCATGCTGGCAGCCATGCCGGACAGCTACCAGAAGACCGTTGGATTTCCCACCTATGACCTGCTGGCGGCCGCGGCGCTGCGCCTGGCGGAGACGGAGGGGGCGCTTGAGACCGCGAAAACAAAGCTGGACCCGGCCAACCTCACCGGTGCGGAGCTGGACGCCTACATTGAGCCACGCACAGGCCAGGCCCGGAACCCGGCCACCTACGCCGTGGGCGTGCTCCAGGTGACCGGTACAGGGACTATCAACGCCGGAGACCTGTTTGAAAGCGGCGGCGGCATCCAGTTCGCGGCCACGGAAACCGTGACTATCTCCGGCAGCGGCGCGGTAAATATCCAATGCACGCAGCCAGGTACCATTGGGAATCTGCCTGCCGGCAGCATCACCATGATGCCTGTCCAGCTTGCCGGCATCGTCAGCGTGTCCAATTCGGACACCACCCATGACGGCTATGACCAGGAAAGCGACGCAGCGTATTACAGCCGCTTCCTCCTGCGGGTCCAGACACCGCCCACCTCCGGAAACGTCTACCACTATATGAGCTGGGCGCTGGAGATCTCCGGCGTCGGCGCAGTACAGGTCTATCCCTTGGGCCACGGCGCCAACAGCGTGGATGTGGTGCTTATCGATGACGCCGGAAAGCCCGCCAGCAGTACGCTGGTGGACGCGGTGCAGGCGCATATCGACCCCGGCAGCGAGGGTCTGGGCGAAGGAGAGGCCCCCATCGGAGCCTACTGCTATGTCAGCGCCGCCACAGTGGTAAGTGTAAATTTGTCTCTGACCGTCAAAACAACCCAGGGCGCATCGCAGAGCGATGTAACGCAGGCCATCAAGGACGCGGTGAGCGCATATCTGGCATCCATCGCATTCCGCCAGAACTACGTTTCCGTGGCGCAGATATCCTTGGCTATCCTCAGCGCCCAGGGTGTGCTGGATTACGAAAACCTGCTGGTCAATGGCGCTGCGGCCAATATCGCGATTCTGGACCGGCAGGTGGCTGTTTTGGGGGAGGTGACCATCTCGTATGCTTCATAATCTTCCCCAGCAATACCGGAAAGACCCCTGGGTTTTGGCCCTGGTCCATGCCATCAGCTCGCCCATGGAGCAGATGGACAGCGATGCCGCGTCCATCGTGGATCAAATGAGTTTGGATAAAGTGACATGGAATTTGCCTGTTGAAGAACGGGTAGCCGGCATTATACCGGCGCCCGGGGCTGCGCAGGAAGACCGAAGAAGCACGCTGAAAGGCAAATGGCGCTCCGGTGAGAAAGTGTCCCTTGCCACCCTCCAGTCCGTGGCCGGCTCCTGGAACAAGGGCCAAATCAATGTGGCCTTCACCTCCGGTCACATTGTGGTGACATTTGCGGATACGCTTGGCATTCCGGAAGGCCTGGATGGCTTGAAAGCCGCGCTCCGGGATTTCGTGCCGGCGCACCTGCAAATTGACTACATCATCAAGTACAACACTTGGACCAGTGTTGCCGCGAAGACCTGGGGTGATATGGCTGGCTATACCTGGGCCACAGCAAAGGAGAGTGAGATCGCGTGAAAACAACCACAAATTTAGGATTCAACAAGCCGGAAGCCAGCGATTATATTAGCCCTGATGCGTTTAACGAAAACTTTGAAAAGCTGGATGAGCTGCTGCCACAAAAAGCGGCTCTCGACCCCGATACAAATAAACTGAAGGCAGAGCAGTTTCCGGACGCCGCCCTCAGTGGATCGCCTGAAAAAGAGACGCTCGCGGACGCGGACAGCGTTGTCATTGTAGACAGCGCGGCCGGAGGTGCAAAAAAGCGTGTGCTCTGGAGTAAAATCAGGGCACTGTTTGCCTCGGCGAAGCACGCCGGCCAGCACGCAAGCACTGGCAGTGACCCTTTGACGCCATCTGCTATCGGCGCCCTCTCAACAGATGGCGGCACCGTAACGGGGCCTGTTACTGTATCGCATGCCTCAACCCCGGACATAAACCTGAAAAATACAGGCAGCAGCTCCAGCACAAAACTCAGAAATTCCGCCCACAAGACGCAGATCATGGGGATGCAATCCGATGCAAATTATAGAGCCCTAGTCCTCAACGATGCTGCTGTAACAACGAGCCTGAGCAATATCCTCCAATTGCTTCTGGTTGAGGGCGGCGTGCAGAAAGCCATCTATAATCTATACCACACAGGCAATAAACCGACTGCGGACGATGTTGGAGCGGCTAAGATCGTTTCTGGCTCTTATGTTGGCACTGGTACCTATGGGGCCGATAATCAGACAGTAATTACTTGCGGTTTCAAGCCTAAGCTCGTCATGGTCTTTGGAGACTATGTTGACAGCAACAGATATACTGGCGATATCGGCATTTTTTGGGGTAATTCCGGATTTTTGATTTCTGGAGGCTCAATTTACGGATACAATTATTTTACAGGCCGAAACGAGGCCGGGATTGAGTTTACGGATACAGGATTAAGCCTGTATTCGACCGGTTCCGATTATAAACAACTTAACAAAGCATCTAAGACATTTGATTGGATTGCCGTTGGGTAAGGAGGATGTATGAGGATTGTTGAAATCAAGGCAGCCGCCAACGGGTCCCACCGAAACGCAATGCGTGACAGTTTTGATACGATCCCGGACGGTTGGGCCATTGTTGCGGATGATACGGTCATCCCACAGACCTTTCCATTTGTCATTGTCACGCTTACAGATGACGGAAAAGCCGCACTTGCGCCTGATCAAGACGCCTATGACGCAGCTATGTCGGCAAAAAGCGACGAGGATGGCGGCGCAGATGTCCCGAGTGACGCGTCTTTCGAGGCCCGCCTCACGGCGCTGGAAGCGGAAGCGGAGCAGGCCAAGGCGGACCGGGAGGCCCTGAACATCCTGCTTGGAGGTGCAGAATGATCGTTTTTAACAACTGGACGCTGACCGTCACCGGCCTGATCGCCAGACAGTATGACAACCTGTCCCGGCGCATCGACGTGGAAGGAGACCTTCCGGCGGGCTATACCTGGCAGCTGCTGGTGCAGTCTGGCGGCAACGCGGATACCATCTTGTTGGAAGACACGGAAACTGGCGCAGGCGCTCTGCTGACGGCGGACAACCTCTCCAGGGCCGGGGAGTACTACATCCAGCTGCGGGGCGTCTTGAAGGCTGACGGCGTCACCAAGCGTCACACCAACGTGGTGAGCGCCTACATCCCGGAGAGCTTGACGGGCCTTGGAACCTGGCCGGAGGTGCCTACGGAGTTCGCCCAGGTGGAGGCCCGCATCCTGGAGCTGTACCGGCATCCGCCTGTGCCCGGAAGCAACGGCTGCTGGCTGGTGTGGGACGCGGACAGGGACGAGTATGTGGAGAGCCAGCTGGCTCTGCCGGATGTGTCCGTGGGCCCGCAAGGTCCCAAAGGCGACAAGGGCGACAAGGGTGACCCCGGTCCGCAAGGCCCACAAGGCATCCAAGGCCCGGAGGGACCGCAGGGGCCAAAGGGTGATACCGGCGACACCGGAGAGGCAGGCCCAGCAGGTCCCCAGGGGCCGAAAGGAGACACCGGTGAGCAGGGACCCAAGGGAGATACCGGAGACACAGGCCCCCAGGGGCCGGAAGGTCCACAGGGTCCCGCCGGTCCCCAGGGCGAGCAGGGACCGAAGGGCGACCCGGGCGCTACCTATACGCTTCCCATTGCCAGTTCCTCGCAGCTTGGCGGCGTGCAGCCGGTAGCCAAGACAGAAGCCATGACCCAGAGCGTCGGAGTGGATGAAGCCGGTGCGCTGTGGGCACCGCCGGGGAGCGGGGGAACAGCAGAACGTGAGTGGACTATGCTTGGCGAGATTGATATATCTGTTGTTGGTGGCGGTAATATTGAGCTTACTGACTTGGATAACTTTACAGAATTTTACGCAACTTGGGAAGCCGTTATAAATGAATCAACAACCGCCAGTGGATATGGTTTAAAAATCAATGACATCGATATTGCTGCGTCGGCAATCCCAATTCAAAAGACCGGGGCATCTGCATCCTATGGATGGACGATTGCAAGATATAATGGCATGGCATGGGAAATCCAAAGAAGTGCCGGATCTATTGCGGAGAATAATGTTGCTTTACACAGTGCTAATTGCTATTTCCCATATAATCTTATCCTTGATGTTGGCAAGGCAACGAAATTTAAACTTTCCGCACCTCTTCTGACATATCAAGCAGTATCTGGAATCATAACGATTTACGGGAGGTAATTTGCTGTGAACAAATGGCTTAATGGCAATATCGTGGAAATGACCCCCGAAGAAATCGCCGCATGGGAGCAGTCCATTGCCTACACCCCCGCCCCGGAACCGACCACGGAGGAGCGGATTGCTGCGCTGGAGCAGGAGCTGGCGGCTGCAAAGATTTTGCTTGGATTGGAGGAGTGACCATGACATTGACGGAAAAGGCCCGCAAGATGCGGGCGGCAATGGAGACGGCGGCGGTAAGCCTGGACGACGCCACCGCCAGCACAGCACCGGAACTGTTCCCCCGGCTCAAAGGGGACGGCAGCCTCGTCAAGGCCGGCACCCGCATTTGCTGGGCCGGCAAGCTGAAGCGGGCCGCCGTGGACCTGTGGGACAACGCGGAAAACACCCCGGACGCCACCCCCACGCTGTGGGAGGACGTGCTCTACCGTGACGGCATCCGCATCATCCCGGAGACCATCACGGTCGGCCTGTCCTTCGCCAAGGGCGAGAAAGGCTGGTGGGGCGATGCACTGTATGCGTCCACCATCGACGCAAACGTCTACACCCCGGAGCAGTATCCCGCCGGGTGGGAGATCATCACTGGATAAGGAGTAGCTCCATGACAAACGAGGAGATGACGGAGCGCCTGGTGGAAGTCGAACAGCGCTCCAAATCCAACACCCACCGGCTGGACGCCGTCGAGAAGAACCAGGAGGCATTGAACAGCATCGCCACCTCCGTCGCGGTCATGGCGGAGCAGCAGAAAAATATTTCTGACAAGGTGGATACCATCGACGCGAAAGTGGACACGCTGGAGAGCAAGCCCGGCAAGCGGTGGGAAAGCCTGGTGGACAAGCTGCTGTTCGCCGTGGCCGGCGCCGTGCTGGCATGGCTGGCGGCGGGGGGGCCTGGCCTATGAGGCGCAAACGCTGGACCACCAGCAAGGTCATTGCCGTTGGCATCCTACTGGTGGACGCCGCCGCCACCTTCGCCGTGCTGGCCCTGTGCGCGTTGGCCATCCTGCGGGACTACGCCGGTGCGCTGCCGTACCTGACAACGCTCATCGGCGCGCTGCAGGCGGTGACCGGCGTAGTCCTGACGGCTTACTACGGCAAGAGCAAAGCGGAAAACACAAAGGGCGGCATCGTGTATGACGCCGCCCTGGGTGTGCCCAACTCGGACACGGATTTATGATGTTTTTGCAGACTTCCGCTTTTTTCGTTGCTCGCGCTCCTTCGCCCGGATGGGCTCCGGATCAGCAGCCCGCTGCGCCTTGCGCTTGGCGTTTTTCGCCGGGTAATAGGTTTCTTTGTGGTTCTGATTCCAGGCGCGAGAGGCAGGCCTGTCCACAGCCCTGACGGCCTCGTATGCGCAATCCGGGCAGTATTTCTGGCGGCCGGAATTGACTACATAGGGCTTTCCGCAAACCGTGCAGATGTCGGTGCTGCCAAGCTGCCTGTCAGGCCCTTTTGCTTTGTGCCTGCGGTTCTGCTCCCGCTGCCGCTCAGACCGGCAGGCCGGGCAATACCAGGCCCTCGGGCCGCCCTGGAATACCGCCCCGCACTGCCGGCAGGTGCGGTCTTTGACTACGACGGCCATCAGAGCAGCTCCCGCACATCCACGCCGAGGGCGTCCGCAATGGCAATCAGGTTCTTGGCAGCCATGTTGCCGGCTTCTCCGGTGCCGAGCTCCACGTTTTGGATGAGCCGGACATTGACACCGGATTCCTCGGACAGCTCCTTGATAGACATCTTGGCCATGCGGCGCTGCCACTCCAGGTTGGTGATGGCCTTGCCCCGGCAATCCCTGCCGTAGCTGACCAGGGAGCAGGCGGTGCAATCACCGTCTGCCCGCTGGCAGTCTCCGTACTTGCGTCTCACTTGACCACCTCAACAGTCTCCCAACCGTCCAGAGCGGCGGTGGTGCCCAGGTACTCAACGCGGACACGGCGAATCTCGCCGTGGTCCCCGCACTCGACGAAGCGGTAGCGATAGGTCTTGGTATCAACGGTGCCATACTGCAGGACCTTTTCACGGAACATCTTAGTCATATCTCTTTACCTCCTCCATTTTATCTGGCGGTGCAATCACCGCAGCAGTAGGTGTGGCAGCGGGGGCAGAGGCCGTTGACCTTGGCCGCGAAAGCCTTCCGGTAAGAGGGCTTGCTCTCCTCGGCGGCGGTCTCCTCGATGGCCTTGAGCTTGTAGCAGCGGGTCAGATAGGACTTGTACTCTTCGACGGTCTCCGCCAGCTTATCGCTTTCCCAGCACTTTTCGGCGGCGTTCCAGGAGGCGTACAGATCGGACTTGATGACGTCTTTCATGCCGTAGGTGCTGCCGGTGATCTTACCGGTCTCGGTGTCAAGGATGATCTCGTCTCTGTTCCGGCTCATCGTGTACTTCATGTTTTTGCCCTCCTGGGGTGTTACCCCTCTCTTGTTTACATGCTTATTATACGATAATATTATCATGTTGTCAATAGTAAAATGATAAAATTATCATATTATTTTTGAAAGGAGTATCTTATGGAACTTATGAAAAAGCGCCTCGCAAACCTGCTGTCCGTCAAGTCTCTGGTGACGCTGGTGCTCACCGGCGTGTTTGCCTGGATGGCAGTGAAAGGGACCATCAGCCAGGACTTCATGACCATCTATGCGGTCATCATCGCTTTCTACTTCGGCACCCAGAGCCAGAAGGTGCAGGATACTGTGGAGCAGGTGAGCGGCGATGCGTAAGCCCATCGGTGCGGCCGGGCTGCTGCTCATCAAGAACTTTGAGGGATGCCGCCTCAAGGCGTACAAGCCCGTGGCAACGGAGAAATACTGGACCATCGGCTGGGGCCACTACGGTCCGGACGTGAAGGAGGGCCAGACCATCACCCAGGCGGAAGCGGACGCCCTGCTGGTGGCTGACTGCCAGCGGTTCGCCGACGCAGTGGACGACCCCGCCAACTGCCCGCTGACGGCCCAGCTCAACGCCAACCAGCGGGACGCCCTCATTTCCTTTACGTTCAACTGCGGCGCCGGGTGTCTGCGGACGCTGTGCAAAGGCCGCAGCTTGCCCCAGATCTGCATGGCCATGTCCAGGTATAACCTATCCGGCGGCAAGCCCCTGGCGGGCCTCACACGCCGCCGGCTGGCCGAGCAGATGCTTTTCAACACACCCATCGAGGAGGACGATATGGACATCGACATCGAAAAACTCACAGACGAGCAGCTCATCCGCCTGGCGGAGAAGATGCAGGTGGCCCTTGCCAAGCGGCCCATCAGCGCCACGCTGGCGGCGGAAGTGGACGAGGCCGTGGCCCTGGGCATCACCGACGGCAGCGGCCCCAATAAGTTCTGCACCCGGGCCCAGTGCGCGGCCATGGTCAAGCGGGCGGTATCCGGGAAATAAGAGGGCCAGAGAGGATGGAGAAAGGAGTCCCAATGGACGCATCCACCAGGGCGGTGCGGGCAATGCTCCGCGGAATGGCCCCCGTCCGCTCCATCCCTTACATCCAGAGTTTTCAGCTCCCTCCGGAGGAGGAGCTGGTGCTGATCCAATGCGAATGCCGGCGGCGATCCGTCCAGGAAGTCGCGCTGGAGCACAGCATGAGCGTGGAGACTGTGAAGCGCCGCCGCAGATCGGCGCTGCGGAAGATCTCCGCCCTGACACAAATATGACGCGAAAGCGGCCCTTTGCGGGGCCGCTTTTTTTGTATGCTGATTACAGGAGGACGGGGAAGCGGTCCACGTCGCCGCTTCTGCCGTCCTCCAAATCAAATATAAGGACGTGTCGCTATGTTTAACTACGGTTTTCCCTCCTACGGAGGCGGCATGAATGCCATGGGGAATATGACCGCCCCGATGCCCGGCATCGGAATGCAGCCGCTTGGAAACCCTGGAATGCCACCGCAGATGCCCTCACAGGCGTCGCAGGCTCCGCAAGGGGTAAATTCACAGCCCGGTTACATCTGCCGTCCTGTGGCCTCCTACGACGAAGCAAAGGCCGTCCCGACCGATTATATGGGCAATGTCATTCTGATGCCGGATTTTGCCCACGGGATGATCTACGCCAAAGCACTGGACGCCAACACCGGGAATCCTATTTTCCAGCGCTTCCGCTTTTCGCCGGAGCAGCCGGACATGAGCATGGCAGGCGGATATGACCCACGGCCCGATCTGGACCGGGTGCGGCAGGATGTCGCCGCGCTGCGGGCGGAGCTGGACGAGCTGAGGGCAGCCCCTTCCAGGCGCCAGACAAAAGGCGGTGGATCTGAATGAACAACCCGATGAATCCCATGCAGATGCTGGGCGCCTTCATGGGCGGGCAGGGAAACGCGGGCGGCAATCCCATGATGATGCTGCTTCAGCTGCTGAATGCCAGCATCCAGGGCGGAGGCAATCCCATGCAGATCTTGCAGATGCTGGCCCGCCAAAGTCCACAGGTTAACCAGGGGCTGAATCTTGCCCGCGGAAAGAACAACCAGCAGCTCCGGACCTTCGCGGAAAACATGGCCCGCCAGCAAGGCACGACGGTGGAAGAGCTGGCCAAGCAGTACGGCCTGACGCTTCCGCCTAAATGACAGACACAGCCGGGGAGCGCGCCCCCGTTTGTGAATATTTGAAAGGAGATCATTTATGGACAATGACTTTGCGACTGGCTATGCGCTGGGCGCCGATGGCCGGGACGGCAATGCCGACGGCATGTGGGGCGGACAGTGGGTCTGGGCTTTCCTGATCATCGCTCTGCTGTTTCGCGGCGGCCTGTTCGGAGGCAACGGCTATGGCGACGCCAATGGTGCCCTGACCCGCTCCGACCTGTGTGAAGGCTTCAACTTCAACAATCTGGACAACGCTGTATGGGGTGTCCAGAACGGCCTGTGTGATGGCTTCTATGCCATGAACACCAGCCTGCTGAATGGCTTCCATGGCGTTGACAACGCCCTGTGCGGCCTGGGTAACAACCTGGGCAATCAGATCCAGCAGGCCCGGTTTGAGAACCAGCAGTGCTGCTGCGAGACCCAGCGCCTCATCGAGCGCGGCTTCTGCGACGTGATCAATGCCGGCAACCAGAACACCCAGCGGATTATCGATAAGATGACCTGCAACGAGCTGCAGACCCTCCGCGACCAGCTCCAGACTGCCAATTTCCAGCTGTCCCAGCAGGCACAGAGCGCCAACCTTATTGCCACGCTGCGTCCCACGCCCATCCCCAGCTATCTGACCTGCTCTCCTTATGAGAGTTCC
>Ga0129309_1001555_pt1 | contig 11038 bp, 13 predicted proteins | sample L1105metagenome_FD_94439 | JGI IMG/M metagenome (GOLD analysis project Ga0129309, IMG submission 94439) | Ring-tailed lemur group fecal microbial communities from Wisconsin, USA - L1105 metagenome | ecosystem: Host-associated > Mammals > Digestive system > Large intestine > Fecal | place: USA...
ATTTCACATAATTAGGATTCACCTCAATATTATCAAGCACCAGGCAGTTATATGGTTCATTGATCCACACAAGGGAATTAGCGATCACCCGGTCATAATAATATGCATTTAAAATGCCAAATCCTTTTTCCGTGGCATAAACCTTTGCCTTCTCACTGAAAAAGCCCATGCAACACACAGAAGCATCACCTGCGGTAAGAAACTCAGGGGAACCTTTTTGTTCCAATACAAACCGGAATCCCGCCATATTCCTGAGTATATCAGGTAGTCCAGACACATTGCGGTTCTTTAGGATCTGCAGAATCTTGTTATATTGCTCTGCATCAATTACTCCTGCTATAATCCCATCCAGCAGATTATTTACCTTAAGGTCAAAATATACATGGCGCATCTGTTTTGTTCTTTTTCTTAACTCGTTTTGTACAAAGCTTATAAATCCTTCATACGGCAGATAAAAGACCTGTTGGGAAAAGACACATGGATATGAGCCTGAAAGATAAGCCAGAAAAGATTTCCGTCCAAATCTCTCAAATACAGTACGTAACGTGACTGTAGGACAATATTTCTGCATCCGCTCCAGGAATGTTTCTGCTTCCTTTTCTTTTTTCTTTGGAATCCTCATGGATTTTACAAATTGAAGCTCAAGAGTCTCTGTCAGTTCCCTGATAAATTGATCCATATCCTGACACTTGCGTATCGCTGAACTTATCTGTTTTCTAACATTAGCTGTACCCATCACCTGCATGTTAGTTTCATCATTTAATATTGCATGATCGATACTTTCCAGTTTTTCGCATATCTGGTAGGCCTGATTGTAGGAAGACGAAAAAATTGTTTTCATTGCTCCATCCGTAAGTATTCCAACTGCTTTTTTAACTTTTCCTACCAGGATCCTCCAGTCATGAAAATAATTCCATACGGAGGGTTCATAATGTGAAACAATGGATTCCATACAGTAAATTGCATCGTCTTTCTTTAATAAATACCAAATGTCCTCGCATATGTGCACCATGCATTCTCTTTCATCCCAGTTGAGATTCAGTCTTGATGTTAGACCACACTCAAACGTAAACTTCTCAAGACGATAAAGAAGCTTTTTCCGGTACATATAAGGAACAGGAATCAGTTCTCTCTTGATTCCATATCTGTCATAATACTCCGTATTTTCATATCTTTCTGCAAACTTCTTTTCCTTGCGATACAACCACCTGCAGCCGCAGAGCGTATCCGGGTATTTCGTGTTATACGCTTCAAATTTTGCTGACAATCTAAGCGTGTTCGTGACTTCGTCATACAGATATCTCCTCGGAGCGTCATAGAGGTTTTGGTATCCATGTTTTTCCAGCGTTCTAATAGATTTTTCATATGCTGATATTCCCTGTTTCTTTTCTCTGGAACGTAACTCTCGAACTCCAACTGCTGGAATTCTTTTTCCGAACATCTGATAATAGCCGATAATCCTTTCTTCCAGACACTTGTAAATAAATTTTATGTTTTCCTCCAACGTTATGTCTATTCCCTTTGAAATTGCGAAATCCAGGTTATGTATAGCATCATTGAGGAAATCATTCCACGGGTTCAAATGAAAACGGTCAATTTCTAATCGAAATGCAATTCTCCAATCTTTATCAATATACTGTCCAAGATCCACCGTGAAACGTACCTTATGTGCATCCTCCCCATTCGGATAAAATCCAGGCTCAACAATATCTTCTAAAATATGGACACAACCAGGCTCACACATACTCCTTTTTTTCAACAACCTGTATGAGTTTTCCCGTAAGTCTGCAGCATATTGAAATTTTTCCCTCCGTCTTCTATGGCTAGTGAAAAAGAACATTAATAATCTTTGCAGGAACTTTGGATTCACACAGTTTAAATCAGAAATATAAATATAGACATCATCTGCTTTTCTTACAATTGATGCCAGAATATAACACCTTAATTCTCCATCCTGAAATCCACAGACAGAGCAGCCCGTTTCTCTGTCTCCACATTCTTCCCAAAGTTCCTTTCTTCCTAAAACCAGTTCCTCTGGATAGACCTTCTGCTCCAGCGCAACAACCGCATCTAAATATTCTTTTCGAAAATCTGTTAGATACAACCACATCACCTCACTCTTTCTTATGTCCCTGTGCACAGACAAACAAAAAAGGCACTGACTATTTCCGTAAAATAATCAATGCCTTCTCCATCATTTAGAACTTATTTCAAACCATTGCAGGAATTACCAGTATTTCTTCACATAGTCTTCCGCTTCCTCTGCTCCCAGACCTAATTCTTTCTGTAGTTTCTCTGCCGCTGCTTCCTTTGACGCACCAAATTCTCTATATGTTTTTACAATACCTTTTACTTCACCTTCCCGAATGCCTTCCCTTTTGAGTTCCTCAAGCGCAGTGCACATATTCATCCTGCCTCCTTTTCTTTCCAAAGCATGGTTGATAATCTCTTTCGATTCCGTGATTGTTCCGATTACAATCCCCAGTTCAGGATCAATCTCCCTTTTCCGGTAAATATCCTCAATCCTGCCATAATCCTTTTTAAAAATATTCCGGCTCACCTCAAACACCGTATGCACATCCTCGTTTCGAAATCTAAGCCGTTCACTTTCCCTTACCTGGATCAGGTTCATCCTGTAATCATTTACAACAGACTGTAGTTTTTCTGGAATATCCAGCATATCTTTCAAGGAAAGAGGACCATCCCATGCTTTTTCTCCATAATATACACAAATTGTCAGCATCGGATGCAGCCTGTCTGGCCTTCTAAATCCCGAAAGGAATTCTTCTGTGCTGTCCCAGTGGCCTCTCTCTTTGTTTTTTTTGACAATTTCTCCATATTCTTTGTAATATCCCAGCGCATCTCCCATCATAACCCTCAGGGGCATTCCGAGATGTATATGCTGCTGGTTTTCTAAACCCAGTATTACATAATCAACACCATAAGTACTTTTCTTTGCGACATCAAAAACTCTCTGCAGTGTATCCACATGGCCGCCGACTTTAAGGAGTGATGAAATGTCTGTATCTACTTCCTCCAGCTCATCTGGCTGGATCACACTCTCTCCATCAAATAACGCCGCATTGAATAAATCCGCAAACCTGGCATTATCCCTCCAGAAATTCTTCAGTACTGTGTCTGGCTTTATCCTATTTCTTCCTGAAGTATTCATCACCACTATTCCTCCTACTTTACTACTATAACATATTTTTCCCGCATGTTCCAGCATGTTTTGAACCCGAAGGAAATACAGGCCATTCGTCCTGACCATTTTTCAATAATCCGGGATAAGGGATACCCGGCAGTCAATGCCAAATATCCCTCACTTTTTCTATGCGGCTAGCGCCATTACATTTTCTTCCGCCCGGTGAAAGGCAATGCAGTAACAGAATCCTTCCGTCTCGAATTTGATATGGTCTTCTGCCTGCTCCAATATCCGGAGTACTTTCTCCGTTACCTTCATTACCCCATTCTGCAGATAGCATGCCTTCTTACCTACATTCAAAGGCAGTATTACCGTTCCATATGTCCATATGGTTCTTTTCTTTTTCATTCGGGTTCCTCCTTTCCTGCGTTCGTTGATCTCCATCATATTGACTGTTTCTTCCTCCTTTCCTGCGTTCCTCCATCCATCAAAGCGCACAAAAGGCACTGACTATTCATTCAAAATAATCAGTGCCTTTGCGCATTTATGATATCCGGGCAGATTTCTGCCAAAATTTATCTTCCGGCCCCTGCCGGAACAAAACAATTTCTGCTTCATGACAGAACAATCTACGTTACAGCTTTATCATAATCGTATATTTAGTTTTTGTCAATCCGTAAAGCACAATATATAGTGTTTTACTCTTTGGAATAAGGAAACTTCATAACACATACAATCAGACGGTATACCAGTTCCTGATACAGATCCTCGTCAAGCTTATTATCCACTATGGCATACTTAATCATCATAGGCCGGTACATCTCTATGATCTCTAACAACGCTTCCTTATCCGCCTGCCTTGCCCTTAAAAATAATTTCTCAAATTCCATCCGTATTACCTCCCATCAGTCTCCGTATCTTTCTTATCGTGTTGTAATATGTATTCTCCGCTTTCTTCGGCGTCATCCCAAGCATACTGCCGATTTCCCTGTATGTTTTCATATAGACAATCCGAAGCAGAAGTACCTCTTTCTGCAGCCTGGTAAGCTCCATAACCGTCTGAACCAGCAGGGAATTATCAATCTGAGCCAGTAAAAGCCTGATATCCATAACTTCTTTTTCCAGATTGACTGACATCTGCTCCACCTGGCACAGGATATCCCTTTCGTCTACTTCCTCTGCCATCTCATCTTCATAATAGGGTACCTCGCAGCTTCTGATCCTTGCACGTTTTTCCAGATACTCCTGTCTTGTATGTTTAATTGCAACCTTTGCGTATGCGCTGAACTGGCTTAATAAATCGCGTTCCTTGTTATTCATTCCTGTTCTCCTTTCAGATTTTTTTGCTGTAAAAAAATCCAAAAGGAGGCGGGCGCACACGATATACAGTTGTTGGAAACCTATGGAAAAGTCCTGCCAATTTATGACCGGATACCCGCCAATCTACCAAATTCCGACAGGCAAAAAAATAGACTGCCAGAATCAACCTCTGACAGTCTCCAAAATTCGATATTGTTCTCTTTTGCTTGTCTACTTTTCCAATAGTTTATCAGTCCCTTGACTCCCGGTTGTAGCCACTCCGGAAAAAAGCAGGGAAATTATGTCTTATTATCAACCGGGAATCTTCTGTATTCCAGTTTTCCCACCCAAAAAAACCAGTTATTGTATCATAACAGTTTTATTTCCTCCAATTCTTACTTTCTTCATGTATTTTCAACGGCAACCCTTAAAGTTTATATTATTTCTTCCCCCCTGCATCTGTTTTTTAAAAATTCCTCAATGTCCCCGTCATACGACGCTACTTCATCTACAGCTATGGATTCTATCTTTTCAAAATCACAGTCTATTTGTTCTGACGTCCTCTCCTTTTCTTTTTCCTGTTCAATATATTCTGTCAGCTTATCCTCAGATACGCCGGCCCTGTACCTGTGTCCGCACTCCGGGCAGATGCGGCTTTGTTTCGGGATATCCGCCTTACATCTGGGGCACACCTTCTTTCCCCCTGACTTCACCATGATCCCCACTGCATCCGCAACCAGAAACACTGTCCCGGCTGCTGCCACTGCAATACCTGCCTGTATCCCTGCGGCTGCCCATACGATCCCCAAAACCTGTACTCCGCTGATTCCAAGTAAAACCTGTGCCTGTTTATTCCTCATCTCTACATCTCCTCTCCAAGTGAATCAAACATCTGATAATTTTTCCTCATTAATGATACCTCCGCCTCATCCGCGGAATAATCTGTCATGTCAACATTGACGAGGTGCCTTTCATCCTCTTCCATTTCCGGTTTTACCTCTTTTACCTTGTCTGCAGCTATTTGCAGCCTTTTGGGAATGCCTTCCCCGTTCATTCCCCAGTATGCCTGAAAAGCTTTTACAATGTATCTTGTCTTTTTTCTGCCGCAGGCATTTAAAAATTCGCTCACCTTCCGGTGGTCTTCATCTGTTTCATCAAACCTCAGGTTAAACCGGTAGGGATCCTGCTTACTCATTTTTCATCCCCCGTTTCTTTTTTCTCTGCCAGGTACTGTAGTTTATAACCCTTTGCGTTTGCTTTTGGATCGTTAATGACAAAATACTCGCTCCGGTACCGCTTCCACGCCTCCTGGACAAATTCGGCAAGCAATATAGACCCCCCGCCAACAAATACTGTCTGGGTGGTTTTAAAATCAATACCAAGTTCCCGGAATGTCCCCAAAAGCTCTGTCACATATTTTGCGGCGATCTCCCTGACACGATCCATCAGTTCCTCCTCAAACCTGACCTTCTCCCCTCTGATGATGTTATCAATATCAGTCTCTTCCAACAAAATACCATATCTCTGACGGATCCCGGCTCTGACATTCCGGTACAGTTTTATGACACCCTCTTCCAGTGAATCAACATAGCTGCGTTCCAACTGCCCGAACCTCAATACCATGTAATCCACCGTAAACCCTCCAATATCAATTACCAGTACCTTCGGATAGCCAAAAAGCTGGCGCTGTGCCGCCACCAGGCAGAAGGCCGCATAAGCCTGTATGTAAACCCTCACATCTGAAAATGCAACCTTATACGATGTATTCTTGTAAGTAAAATCAATGACGCTTCCCTCCCTCAGAAAATATTCACGGAACATCCTCCGGTATTTTCCGTAGTGGGCAGGCGGCAGGCCAACAAGCAGTTCAATCTCGATCAGTCCATTGGCGATCAGCGATTCCTGATCCTGCATTTTTTCCAGTTCTTTTGCGATTGCGAACAGTGTCAGAATAAAATACCGGTCATCCTCCGTTTTGTCCTCCATGTAGGAAATCCTTCTGCTGGTCGTCCTGTAATACTGCCCGCCATAAGAAAGGACCTCTTCCTGCTCCCCCGGTATCTGGTCGATAATTTCCAGACCTGCATGAAACTCCAGTGTTTCTGTTTTCATCATTTTGTTTCCTGTATCAACGGATATAATCATATCTTCCTGTGCTCCTTTCTGATAAATGGCTTATTTTGCGCCATGTATGCGCCTTTACAAGCCCACTATAGTTTTTTTGAAAAATCTGTGTCAACAGTATTTCAGAAAGAATTTATTCTTCTCTAAAATTTTTTTTGAACTGCTCCAGAAGCCTTACATTCTCCCCCTCATACCCCCATAATATCCCGCTTACAGCCTCAAAAGCCTGCTCCCGCCACCGGAAGTAGGTTGCCCGGTGAATCCTTGTAATTTTTGGGAAATGCGGCTCCAGCTTGTCCAGAATCTCTTCCACATTTTCGGCCTTATATGCGGACATATAGCTGTAATACAGCACCCAGTAATAACGCTCCCCGTTCGGATGGTATTTCCGCATAAGCTCTACTGCCTCATCAATCAGCTTCAGGAATTTATTCGAACGGTTGATGGATTCTATCCGTTCTTTCTCACTGGAAAGATCCTGGTTAATATCCATCCCCGCCTGATAAATACTGTCCAGAAAAGAATCGACATCCATGCCGTACTCCATCTGGAAACGGTGCTTCACCTGGTTAATCTTGATCTGCATTCTCCAATTCACAGAACGGTAAATTTTAAAGAGTGCGATAATGTCATGATAAGCTGTATTTTCCTCCCCTTTGAATTCCTTTGTAACAATACCGGATTTTCCCATGCTTATTTTTCGTCCTTTCCAGATGCCATACCACTCATTTTTCGATATAGTTTCCCAATCATCTCGTCCTGTCGCCTGCCTTGTACAAGACTACAGTGCAATACCACCCAAAATGAACCCAAAGCTACAACAATAATTGCTTTTACCATTTGCCTGTCCTCCAATATCTTTTATTGCGAAAGCAGAACTCTATTTTTTTGCCCTCTACTAAAAAGAAAGGTAATCTTAAAGCATCTCTGTAAATCCAAATTAATTTTTACACAAAAAAACGGCTCCTGAGCAAAATCAGAAACCGTCTCAATATTATTCAATTAAACTTCTCCAGAGTCATCATTCAAAAGAATTTTTCTTTCCTCATTCCAAATCAGCAGTTTTTTCATTCCTTCCTCTAATGCTTCATCACACGGATGATATGCTGATTTGCGATATTCCGTAAATATTTCATCCAGTTCTTCACTTATTTCTTTCAATTCCTCTTTATCGTATTCATCCGGCTCGTCCAAGCTTCCATAATACTGAAACTCCTCCCAAAGCCTCAGGACTTCATCTGCATATCCCCATTCTGAAACATATGTTAAAAAAGATGTATCTAGTCCCATCCCGAACCAACATCTTTCAAACCACATTCCTGCATACATTCGTTCATCAGAGCCATTTGATTTCGCACCGGAAATCAGATCAGCCACAAAGTTTTCAAGTAATTCTGCAACTGTAAGCCCTCCTGCTGCCGCCTTATTGCATAACAACTCCATGTCATCACTATAAAGCTTTAATGTAATATGTCTTTCCTTGCTTTTCTCATAAGGTTCAACATCCTCACCTGGGTTACAAAAGACCAGTTCTGTATCTTGGTATATTTTCTCAATATCACAAAAACGTCCAGCCATATCAGAGTAATCACCTAATTCTGCATTCCATTTCAACGAACAATGTGCTTCCCTGGCATATTGTCTTAAATCACTACGGATTATATTTTGAGTTTCTTCTGGAAGATCTTTAATTACCACTGATGGACTGGGAACTGCAAGAATTCTTCTCTGGACCATATTATCATCCTCGTCTTTCTGTTGTTTCTTATTCAATCTTAAGCATAACTACTATATTCAGTATATGCTATGAAAAAGCAAACCATTCCAAAAGATACCAAATCTGTCCTCTAATACCTTTTATGATATGAAATGACGAAAAGCCCATAGGCTCAAAATAGAAACCTACGAGCTTTAATTATTTTATATTATGCCTTGCGCCCGTACTGGAAGCTCCGCACCATTTTCCGGTAATCTAGTAGTGGATTCCCCTGCGGAGTATCCAGCCGCACATGCTGTCTTTTCAGCTTATTTTCCAAGCACATCACAGCTTCAAGATTCCGACCAAATCGATCAATACTGACAGCCAACACCTTGTCTATAGAATGATTGCGGGCCAGATTATAAATTTCCTGGAGTCCAGGGCGGTTAAAGTTATTTCCCTTTGCCACCTCTGCGACTATTCCCACTATATCATAGTCTTGCTGCTCCGCATATCGGCAGAGCTTTTCTTTCTGCATTTCCAAGCCTTGCCCGCTGTCATTATCTGTAGCCATACGACAGTAAATTACAGCCCTTACTTTCTTAACTACATTTTCCATTAATACTGCCCTCCATTCGCTTTTCTCAATTTCAATCTCCTGACTATTGCAGAAGATAAACACTAGCCATATATCTTTATATACCATGATAAAGTCCACTGTGAATACCCAATTCCATCTGCAATCAATGTATTTTTTCGTTATTAGCCCATTCCTTTAACAATTTGAAAATAATCTCTTCCATCTGGTTTTTCGTATAACTTTCAGGGAAATACATTCTCAACTTTTTTTCCGGTAATTTCACCTGAAGTTTTTCTACTTTGCTCTGGCAGCATATACGGTCTATTTCCAAATACGTCAATGTATGTTCTTTTGAGCAATTCTTTATTTCCTGCGCCTGCTTCATTGAAGGAACCATTGCATGATTTTCCATATACTGAAGAAGAGTCTCCTGCTCTTCTTTCTGTAAATACGATAATTCTACTGCCGTGTTAAAAGGAAGCTTCCTATTATCTGCCATATCAAGAAATTCCTGAATAAGTTCCGCCAGATGGATGAAACGCAGAATCTGCCGTGTACTATCTCCACAATTCTTGCTAATATCTTCCACAGCCAACTTCTTGCCAACTTGGCAAGAAGTTAAATCAGTTCGTTTCCCCTGGCGTTTCAAAGCATCATACTTCATCTTATATGCAATAGCTTTTTCACTAATAAGAAGTTCTTCACGCTGGATATTTGAATCAACCATAATCACCGTCGATTCATCATCCGTCAGATCTTTAATAATGACTGGCATTTTTTGAAGTCCTGCAATTTCACAGGCTCTTTTCCGTCGGTGTCCCGAAATTATTTCATAGCCACCGGAGCCTTTCATTCTTACAATTCCCGGCACCAATACACCGTGTTGCTTAATGCTATCCGCCAATTCCTGCATTTTTTCGTCAGCCAAAACCTTAAATGGATGGTTGGGAAACGGATGCAGACTATCCAGAGAAATTTCACAAACTCCATTCTGGCCTTCTCCGGATGTCCCAAACAGTTCATCCAATGGCTGCAGGGAAATTGGTGTGGCTTTCTTTTTAACCGCCATTTGCAAGTACCTCCTCAGCCAATTTTCTGTAAGCATCCGCTACTTTTCCTTTCATGTCATAACAGAAAATACTCTGCCCCTCCCGAACCGCTTCTTTCATTCTCACAGAAAAAGGAATAAAGTGATCAAAAACATGAATTTGATTTCCATACACGTTATGAAGTAACTCCATGTTATTTTTCGCATCATTTGTGTAAGGATCCACCATAGTAAAAAGAATCCCTGCAATCTGAAGCTTAGGGTTTATCTGTCTACGTACTTTACCAATTGTTTTCAGAAGCTGCTGAAGTCCCCGGATTGGCAAATAAGATGCCTCGACAGGAATCAATACTTCATCAGAAGCTGCCAGTGCATTGATCGTAATCATACCCAAAGATGGCATACAGTCTATTAAAATTGTATCGTACTGGTTCTTCACTTTATTTATAATCTGCTTCAGGACAAATTCACGGCTCATGGCATTCACAAGCTGCACCTCTGTTCCCGCTAATCCAATATTGGAACAGATCATATCTACACCTTCCCCTTGATGCCGGATAAAACAATCTCCTGGAATGTCTTTGTCACTCAACACCATCTCCATCAGATTTGTCAATGTTTCATTGCTGTCATCACAGTCACGATACCCCAGACTTGCGGATACATCTGACTGAGGATCTGCGTCAACAATAAGTACCTTTTGATTCATAAGAGCCAACCCTACACCAAGATTTGCTGCACAAGCAGATTTTCCTGTTCCGCCTTTCTGGTTGACAATAGATATGATTTTTGCCATATTCTTTATTACCTTTCTTATTTTTTCTACGAAAAAAGGACTGAATCAGACAGCCGGAACTAAGTCCTCGCAAGCTAATTCAGTCCTGAAAATAAATCTGTATTCAATTATCACCGCTTTCGTGGTATAATAAAAGCATATCAGTCATGTACTGAAATCTTTCTCTATACCAATGAGGTTTTTATAAAAGACAGGCCTTTCCTTCATAAATTTGTTATTATGCTACGAAAAATGCTTAGGACTAAATCGCCAGAGCCCTTGTATTATAAGGGTTTCTGCCTTGTGTCACTATAATAACACAAGCACCCCCGTTTAAAACATTCATCATCGGTACCGGCATCACATTC
>Ga0129309_1001557_pt1 | contig 11028 bp, 9 predicted proteins | sample L1105metagenome_FD_94439 | JGI IMG/M metagenome (GOLD analysis project Ga0129309, IMG submission 94439) | Ring-tailed lemur group fecal microbial communities from Wisconsin, USA - L1105 metagenome | ecosystem: Host-associated > Mammals > Digestive system > Large intestine > Fecal | place: USA...
CTCTTTTTTTATCTGCATTTTTAGTCATCATAAAAAACACCGCCCTTCTGATATTTATTATATCAGAAAAGCGGTTCCAACAATAGCAAAACCATGCAAAAGTAGGGCTTTGTCTACAGTCTGGCCGGAGCAAAAGCTCCGGTTCTTTTTTTCCTGTTTTTCTCATATGATGAAAAAGAATTGTTTTGGGAGGAGCAGAAAAAATGCAGGAAAAGCAAAAAGAATTGTTTGATCAGTACGATGTGGAACTGCTCCATGTGAGAAGAGGGCGGGGAGGGCTGATCGGCGAAACCCCGATGGGGAGTTATGATCTGCAAATATGTCAATATTCTCCGAAAAGGCTGGAACAGGCTTTTCAGATAAAAGAAGTATTGATCGATTCCGGATTTCGAAATGTTGACCAATATGTGAGAAGCAGGGAGGGGGAGCTGCTTGTCTACGACCGTTATCAGACGTCTTATATTATGAAACGGCATTTTGACGGCAGAGAATGTGATATCCGCAATCGCCAGGATATTCGAAAAGCTGCGGGGCATCTTGCAATCTTACATCAGTCTTTAAAAGCATTTCCAATTGAAGGATATATCGTAAAAAAGATACAATTTCAGCAAAAAAACAGAGAGTTATTGAGAACCAGGCAATATATTGCAAAGAAAAATGAAAAAAAAGAGTTTGAGACATTATTTCAGCGGTATTTTTCCCTTTTCTGGGACGCGATCCGAACGCAAAAAGAAGAGATTGCTTATATTCCGGCAATCTGTCATGGAAGTTATCATCATCATCATGTAATCTTGCTGTCGAACAAAGATGCGGCGGTCATCCAATTTGAGAATTTTTATGCCGGCAATCAAATGGATGATCTGTTCTACCTGATGCGAAAAGTGCTTGAGAAAAATCGATACGAATTTTCCTGTGCGGAAATGATCTTAGATGCATATCAAAAAGAGAAGCAGCTGGAAAATTCGGATTTTTATTATTTATATAACCTGCTTGCCTATCCGGAAAAGTATTGGAAGCTTGCAAATCAATATATGAATCACAGGAAGTCATTCCTTTCGCCGAAACTGACGGAAAAATTACTGGAAGAAGTTGCATTGCAGGAGAAAAAGAAATATTTTCTATCACAATTTCGGTTAAATTATCTGCAAAATTACATATATTAGTATAGAAGAAAAAGGAGAATTCCTTTTATGAAACATTTTTTTATGGTTGTATGTTGTGTGGGTTTGATCGTCCTGTTGGGCGGCTGTATGGAAAAGGAGAAGCAGCAGAAGCGGGAAACCGTTGATTTTACCGTATGCACGGAGGATCAGCTTCCGGATGAGATAAAGGTGATGATTATGAAAAAGCGTGAAAAACCGTTCCAGTTTACGTATCGTTTACAAAAATATAGTTATATTGTAATTGGATATGGGGAACAAAATGGAGGCGGGTATAGTATTACAGTGGACGAATGCACGGAAGATCAAAATCGGATCTATGTGGATACGACTCTATTAGGGAGTGAAGAATCCCGGGATGATGTGAAAAGCTATCCTTATATTGTTTTAAAATGTTTGAAATCCGGCAAAAAAGTAATTTTTCTTTAAGAATCCCGGGGTTTTCACATAAATTTTAGAAATGTTTTATTGATTTTAAAATGGGAAAACCATATAATGATATGTGACTATAAAAAGACAATGGCTGGATATTGTCAAATGCAGGAGGAAAAAAGTTGGACGATAAAAATAAACGAAAAGATAAAAAAAATGGCGATCAGATAAAAACAGTCATTTTTGTCATCGTGATCACGTTAGTGGTGACGACTTTTATAAACCGATGTATTACGAGATACAATAAAGGATCGGAGACAGAGATCAGTTATGACCGGTTTGTTCAGATGTTAGAGGACAAAGAAGTCAAGTCTGTTACGCTTCAGGACGGAAAGTATACGGTTGTTCCGAAGAAGCAGGAGAATCCGCTGTCGAAGACGACTTATACGGTTACGGGAATTTCGGATGTGAATCTCGTCGAACGTCTTCAGGATTCCGGTGCAAAGTATCAGGCGAAATCATCTGATAGCTCTGATCTGCTGACGAATTTCCTGGTCACATGGGTATTGCCGTTTATCCTGTTGTATGGCTTCTTCTATCTGATGATGCGGAATGTCGGCAAAGGCGGAGGCGGCGTCATGGGCGTCGGAAAGAGTACGGCGAAGTTGTACGTTGAAAAGAAGACCGGAGTAACCTTTGCAGACGTAGCGGGACAGGAAGAAGCGAAAGAATCTCTGACAGAGATGGTGGATTTTCTTCATAATCCGGAAAAGTATCTGAAGATTGGTGCAAAGCTTCCAAAGGGCGCATTATTAGTAGGTCCTCCGGGAACCGGTAAAACGCTGCTTGCAAAGGCGGTTGCCGGCGAGGCAGACGTGCCGTTCTTCTCATTATCGGGTTCTGATTTTGTAGAGATGTTTGTCGGCGTCGGAGCATCCCGTGTCCGCGATTTATTCAAGCAGGCCCAGTCGATGGCACCGTGTATTATCTTTATCGATGAGATCGATGCGATCGGTAAGAGCCGTGATACGAGATTTGGCGGCGGCAATGATGAAAGAGAACAGACATTGAATGCATTACTGGCTGAGATGGATGGATTTGATACATCAAAAGGATTGATTATCTTAGCGGCAACGAACCGCCCTGAGGTATTGGATAAAGCACTGTTAAGACCGGGTCGTTTTGACCGCCGTGTTATCGTGGAACGTCCGGATCTGAAGGGCAGGATTGAGACGCTCAAGGTGCATTCGAAGGACGTGCTGATGGATGATACGGTCGATTTGAAGGAGATTGCACTTGCTACGTCCGGTGCGGTAGGTTCTGACCTTGCGAATATGGTCAATGAAGCTGCACTTGCAGCGGTAAAGGCAGGACGTCATGCAGTCAGCCAGAAGGATCTGTTCGAAGCGGTAGAAGTAGTAATCGCCGGTAAGGAGAAGAAGGATCGCATCATGAGCGACAAGGAGAAGAAGATTGTCGCTTATCATGAAGTCGGTCACGCACTTGTGATGGCTCTGCAGAAGGAAAGCGAACCGGTACAGAAGATTACGATCGTTCCAAGAACGATGGGTTCTCTCGGTTACACGATGCAGACACCGGAAGAAGAGAAGTATCTGTCCTCGAAAGAAGAGATGTTGGCAGATCTGGTTTCTTTCTATGGAGGCCGTGCAGCAGAAGAAATCAAGTTTGATTCTGTTACAACAGGAGCATCCAACGATATCGAACGTGCAACGTCTGTCGCACGTGCAATGGTAACGCAGTACGGCATGTCTGATAAATTCGGCATGGTCGGGCTGGAGCGGATAAGCGGGCAGTACTTAGACGGAAGACGTGTTCTGGAATGTTCCGAAGTAACCGAAGCGGAGATTGATAAAGAAGTGATGCGTATCTTAAATGATGCATATGCAAAAGCACTGGAACTAATCAGCGGTCATATGGAGACGCTGGATAAAGTTGCGGCATTTTTGTTAGAGCATGAGACGATCACCGGTAAAGAGTTTATGAAGATTTTCCATGAAGTAGAAGGAAAGGATTCCAAGGCGGAAATTACAGTGGATGAACCGGCTGCGGAAGAAGATAAAACGGTGGAAGCAGAAGGAACAGAGGAAGAGTCTGTGGCAGCAGAAACAACAGAAGAATAGAGCAGAATGAGATAGCAGAGATATATCTCTAAATGGAAAGGGAACTGCACACAAATTATTATGTGTGATAGTTCCCCCTTTTTAACGTGAAAATTGTCAAACTCTGCAAGAAGCCAGATATAATTGATAATTCTGCTTTAGTTCTGTATATTTTCTTCTGGCTAAATAGGCAGTCTGATGGTGCTCCAAATAAATAAGTGTATGATCAAATTTAAGAACATATTTTAAATTGATAATAAAACTTCGATGCGATTGAAAAAAATAATTGGCAGTAAGCGTATCGGTCCAATGCTTCATTGTGCGTATGGAAAGATAGTCTTTGTTTTTGGTATGTACGATCACTTTTCCTTGTAAAGCTTCCACGCAGATAATGTCAGAGGTGATGATCTTATAGACTGTTTCTTTCGTCTCAACCAGGATATCGGTATGCATTGACATAAGAAGATGCAAAGCGTCTTCTAAATTCTGATACAGCCGGCTGCAGTCAATTGGTTTTTGCAGATAACGGAAAGTACGTAAACGCATGGCATCATCCAAATACGATATATCCCCTGAAATAACAAATAAAAGCATATTCGGATATCTTGTCCGTAATTCCTGTCCAAGTGCAATCCCGTCGATGCCGGGCAGTGCGGGATCGATAAAGACAATATCCTTTCTTCCGGTATCCTGCAGCAGAGTTTCCGCACTATAAAAAGAAAGAATCTCCGGAGTTTTTTGATCATGCAGCTGAAAGAATGTATTCAGATATGCTTTTAATTCCTTTATGTAGAACAAATTGGTATCACAGATTAGAATTCGCATGAAATGTTCTTCCCCCCTATTCATTCCATATTATGTATCAATATATAACTGGTTAATATATTGATATACTTCTATTATATAGAAAATGGGAAAAAATAACAAGTTTGATATCTTACAAAATTATTACAAAAATATAAAAATGACCAAAAATAATGGAAAAATGTCGTTTCACTTTATAAATATGGAACAAAAGAGAAAAAGGGTATAGTATAAAAAATAAATATGTGAAGAGGAGGACAGAATATGAAGCAGTTACGGCTCATATCAATATTTCTATGCATGTGTTTTATCTGTTCAGCATGTTCCGGTACAAAGCAGGCATCGGATAACAGTGCGGAAAGTTCAAGTCAGCAGGAGAACATAGAGATAGATTTGGAGAAATCACTGCAGAATTATGCCGGATCCGATTACCATTTTGATACGGATTACCAGTCTTATTTTGACCGACCATGTATCACGAAGGGTGAAAAGGGATATTATTATTGGCTGGATAACAGAATCTATTATTATGATACGGCAACAGAACAAAATGTTGCATTGTGCAGTAAAGCAGAGTGCAAACATAGTGATGAAACGTGTAATGCATATTTTAATGAGGATTTCTCAGGTGACAAAGATTCTTTTGTTAACAGTTATGTTCAGTATTATGATGGAAGCCTGTACGTTGTCGGAGTTGATCCAAAAGGAAAGGTGAATTTATATAAAGTTGCGGCGGACGGGTCGTCTCGTGACCGTTATATGACATTGTTCAAGCAGAATATAAATTCGGTGAGCGGGGATCAGATGATCGCTGATTTTACTTATCCGGATATCTGTATTCATCGGGGATATGTCTATTATATTAATAATATGGAATCAGAACCGAAGCTTTATCGTGCAAAGTTAGGATCAGACCGGTCGGAAGTGATCTATGAGAATGAAGGTACACATTCAACGACATACCGGATCAAACCATATGGAGATCGTGTGTATTTTCAGTCCGGTAACTTTACGGACGAAGATCAGGTTAATGTGGAAGGCGGCATCTACGCATACGATATTGAGAAGCAGAAAGTAAGTTTGTATAAAGAATCAGCAATCAGCGATTATCTGTTTTATGAAGATACGTTATATTATTCAACGGCAGAAGGAATTTGCCGTGCAGCAGAAGAAAAAGGCAGCGATGATGACCGGATCATTGAGACAAAAAGCAGTCATGCGGATTTCTTTCTTTTGAACGAACAGACAATTGCATACATGGATGATCGTGATATGGTCGTATGTGATTTTAAGGATAAAAAAGAACATGTGATCCGGGATGACAGAATGGATGTCTGTTATTTTGGAGATGGAAGTATATTTTTTGCCGGTGGTGCGGAAGACAGTGCGAGTGTACTGCTTCTGATCCGGGCGGATGAGATCGGTACTGCAGATAAGTGGACGAATGCGATGAATGTGGAAGAATGATGGAATTAAGAAGATTGTTATATCATAAAAAAACGATAGTGTTCATTCTCAGCCTTGTCCTTTTGCAATTGGCTATGTTATCATATGGCTTTTATCATGAGAAGCCGGAAGAACCGGCAATGCCTGCCTCTCAGCATGAAAAGCAGGTACAGGACATTATGGAAGAATGTAACCGTTATCTGGGGATCAGTTTATTTGCCGATACGGACAGTTTTGCATATAAGAATGTCCGGCAGACAAAAGAGGATTACAGTCGGATTCTGTCTGTGGAACAGCCGGATGCAGATACCGCTTTTTTTGACCGGTTGATTTCTTTCAAAGGGACGAATGCTGTATGTATTATGATTGGAATCATTCTGGCATTGACGTATCAGGATCCTGAAAGCGGGGGCTTGAAAGCATTGACATACAGTGCAAAAAATGGCAGAGGTATCCGACGCTTGAAGCAGATTTTTGTTCTGATGATATGGAGCGGGATTGCAGTTTTGATCTTATATGGAGGCAGTCTGTTGACCGGACTGCTTCTGATCGGCTCAGACGGATGGAAGATATTGGGGATGCCTCTTCAGACACTTTCTTTGTGCAGACTTTTTCCAATTCCGGTGGCGGTTTGGGAATATCTGTTGTTGTTTCTCTTTTTTAAGTGGATTATTTTATTTGAACTAACGGCCGTCATATGGTTTCTGTTTTTGCTGATTGGGAATCTAATTCTTGCTTCCGGTGCGGTTGTCCTTCTTTTTCTTGCGGAGTATATCGTGTGGATGGCAGTTGGGGTCACTTCATCCTGGAATCTGCTCAAATATTGCAATTTATGGTATCATCTGTCTTCCAATGAATACTTGTATACGTATTTGAATCTGAATGTGGGGAATCATCCGGTGAACAGACAGTGGGTGATCCTGGCAGCAGCTTTTCTTCTGATCTTCCTGCTGGCTGTTTTCTCTTATCTGAAAGGCGAATATGCAAAGGGAGATCGGGTAAAATGGGAGATTTCAATCGTATTTCCTTTTTGGGCAAGAATGCAGGAACGGCTGAATCTTTTGACGGCGGAGATCTATAAGCTGCTTGTCATACAAAAAGGATGTATCCTGATCCTATTATTTATGGCATTTGTCGTAATGCAGAGCGATTTTATGCATGTATCCAACACCGGATATCAGGAGATGTATTACACCTTTATGGAACAATATCAGGGGCTGCCGACAGAAGAATCGGAACGGTATATTCGTGATTTGTCCAAAGAAGTCAATGCAGTGACAAAAGAATATGATGAAGCGGACCAACGATATGCCGGGGGTGAGATATCAACAGATGAGTATTTTTCGATCCTGATGAAATATGATACATTTTATAATGAAAGGAAGTTTGTATCGATTGTTGAACAGCAAAGGGATTATCTGCTGCAGCTGCGTGATAAGAAAGGGATTGAAGGATGGTATGTCAATTCCTTTTGCTATCAGAGCATTCTGGAACCGGTTTTGTCGCTGAAATACGGATTATTTATGATTTTTATCCTATTAACGGCATTTGCTTCCGTAAAGGTGGAGCGTGATGCATCGATGTTCCGTGTATTAAATGGCACGGTGCTTGGAAGAAAGCATCTGTTTTATAAAAAGGCAGCTGCGGTGGGGCTGATTACGGCCGGCATGTATCTGATCATGATGATCATAGGGCTGGCTTCTGCTGTCCATGTATACGGCATATCTGCATGGAATGCACCGGTACAGAGCCTGGAACCATATTATCATGTTCCGCTGCATATATCATTACTGCAGGGAATCATTTTGTATTATGCAGGTTTATTATTTTTGACAATACTGATTTCCGTGGGATTTACATTGTTATTTCAGAGGTTTCGATATGACACTTAAAGTTAGACATTTAAATAAAAGATATAAGACGACGACAGCAATTTCGGATGTGAGCTTTGAGCTGACAGAAGGAATTTATGGATTCCTGGGACCGAATGGTGCAGGAAAGAGTACGTTAATTAATTTGATCACAGATAATATACGGCGTGATTCCGGCGAGATATTATGGGATGGGCAGGAGATCTGCAGGCTTGATAAAAAATATCGGGATGTGATCGGATATATGCCTCAGTATCAAGGCTACTATAAGGGGTTTACTGCGAGAGCATTTCTTCTTTATATGGCACAGATGAAAGGAATGAAGAAAAAAGAGGCGTTCGAACGGACAGACGAGTTGTTAAAGACGTTGAATTTGTGGAAAGTGAGAGAGAAAAAGGCGGGAAGTCTTTCGGGAGGCATGAGGCAGAGACTAATGCTTGCACAGGCTTTGCTGAATGATCCGAAACTTTTGATCCTGGATGAACCGACAGCAGGTGTTGATCCACAGGAGCGGATCCGCATCCGAAATTATATCAGTACGATTGCAAAGGATAAGATTATTCTGATCGCAACCCATATCGTGTCAGACGTGGAAGCAATCGCCAATCAGATTTTTCTGATGGGCGGAGGAAAAGTAGTAGAGCATTGTTCTCCGGAAGCGTTGATCGCAAAAGTGTCACCCTACACTTATATGACTACCGTGAAATCAGCAACTGAAATTCATGGTTTGGAACAAATGTTTATTGTCAGCAATATCCATAACAGTGAGGACGGTATTCAGGTAAAACTGATCCGGAAGAGAAGCACGGATAAGGAGATGGATGAAGCCATCTGCCACCCTGTAATGGCAAATCTGGAGGATGTGTATCTGTTTTATTTTTCTGATCGATCGGATGAAGTATAAAAAACTTCCTTCTGTGGAATAATATGGTATAAAGTTCTGCAGAATGGAGGGAAGCTATGACACAGAAGGAATTGGCAAGCGTTCGGGAATGTGTAAAACGGTATATGGGACAGAGGGTGCGGTTCAGTGCCAACCAGGGAAGACAGCGCTATGAGACGTCGGAAGGGATTATCTCTGAAACATATCCCAATATCTTTGTGGTGCGGGTGATCAGCGATAATCCGCATAAAAATAATAAGAGGATGACGTTCAGTTATCATGACATCGTAACAAAAGATCTGAAGATGCAATTGCTGAGCAGGTAAGGAATAAAATCCTTCCGCCTTTCATAAATTATAAGAAAGGCAGGAGGGATTTTTTATGGAAATAACAACAAAACAATTAAAAACAACAGCAATGAAAGCTGAAAAACAGATACAGATCACGTTGGATCAGGATAAGAATGTGCCTGATACGAAAATTGATGTGGAACGGATTATTTTATCAAAAGGAAATATAAAGATTCAGGAATCCGAGATTATGGTGGACCGCATCCGGATGAACGGCACGTTGGAGGGAGAAGTGCTGTATCTCGGCACAGATGGGAACAGTCGGTGCAGTGTAATGGAGTTTGCAATTGATTTTGAAGAATATTTTCATATCGATTCAGTTGTACCGACAGACCACGTGTCGATGAGGCCGGAGTTGGAAGATCTGAATGTGACACTGATCAATTCCAGAAAGATCGGAATCCGGGCGGTATTGAATTTTTTTGTGTCAGTATCGGACGGACAGGAAATCGAGACGATTACCGATGCAGAAGGGGGTGGCGTGCAGACATTACATAAAACGCTGTGTATGACGCAGCTGGTCATAGATAAGAAGGATATCGTGCGACTGAAAGAAGAAACGGCCCTGCCGGCGAATAAGCCCAATATCTATGAACCGTTGTGGAGTTATCTGGAATTTCAAAAAGTTGAGAGCAGAATCTATGATCATAAGATCGCGATACAGGGGGAATTGTATATCTTTCTGTTGTATCTTGGGGAAGAGGAGCATATGCCGCTTCAGTTTACGGAATGGGAAGTGCCGGTAAAAACAGAGCTGGAATGCTATGAATGTATGGAGGGTATGGTCGGCAATATCGGCTATCGGATTACGAACCGCAATCTGGAAGTAAAACCGGATATCGATGGTGAGACGAGGATTTTATCTGCGGAGATTGGTCTGGAAATGGATCTGAAAGTATATGAAGAGGAAGAAATGCAGATCCTGGAAGATGTCTATCATTGGAAAAAACAATTGATTCCGCACTATAAAACATTTTCCTATCAGCATCTGGTTGCGAAGAATGCAGCAAAGATGAAGGTGGACCAACGGATATCGTTAAAACAGGTAAAAGGGCAGATTCTTCAGATCCTGTATATGGATGGAAGCTGTAAAATCGATGAGACGGAGGTTGTCGATGGGGGAGTAAAGGCAGAAGGGGTGCTGGACGGCGTTGTTTTGTATCTGACTGCGGATGATCATGTGCCGATCGGCAGCATGCCGGTTGTCCTTCCATTTTCCTATACGATTGAGGCAAAAGAGATGAAAAAGAATGATCACTATCGTATTCATGCAGCCCTGGATCAGATGAATGCGGCATTTTTCGATGGAGATGAGATTGAGATCAAGGCAGAAGTGACGTTTGATATGATCGTGCTTTCTCCGGAGTCTGCAGATGCGATTGTCCGGATGGAAGAAAAGGCACTTGATCCGGATAAGCTTCAGGAGATGCCGGGCGTCATCGGCTACATTGTAAAGCCGGGAGACAGTCTTTGGAAAATTGCAAAGACATATTATACGACGATCGATTCTATTCGAACATTGAATGAGGAAATCGAAGAAGAAGTACGTCCGGGAATGAAACTTCTGATCATGAAGGAAATAGAGGAAAGTCTTGATGTATAAGGCTTGCAATTGCCTTTTGAATTCGATATAATATGGCTGTATACATAATACTGCACAGAAATTAATACAATCTTACGAGTGTAAAGAGAATACGGAGAAGGAGAAATTATGAGGGAATTACAATTGCGCGCGTACGGAAAGATTAATCTCGGACTGGACGTCGTTCGCAAAAGAGAAGATGGTTATCACGAGCTGCGTATGATCATGCAGACGGTGGGTTTGTACGATGAGCTGAAGATGAAAGTGATACCGGAGGATGAGATTCGATTGAGTGTGAATCTGTCATTTTTACCGACGAATGCGAACAATCTGATCTATAAAGCAATCGCGATGCTGAAAGAGGAATTTGGAATTGAGCAGGGGATTGAAGCGAAGCTTGAGAAGCGGATCCCGGTAGCTGCAGGCATGGCAGGTGGAAG
>Ga0129309_1001558_pt1 | contig 11004 bp, 13 predicted proteins | sample L1105metagenome_FD_94439 | JGI IMG/M metagenome (GOLD analysis project Ga0129309, IMG submission 94439) | Ring-tailed lemur group fecal microbial communities from Wisconsin, USA - L1105 metagenome | ecosystem: Host-associated > Mammals > Digestive system > Large intestine > Fecal | place: USA...
ATTTCTTTATATCAAAGATGGTGTGATAGATCAGACACTTGAAAGAAATGATTTAAAGCAGGAAGATTATTTTTATAAAATCGTTGATATTAACTCTCAGGAAATGCAAAGTATGTTTTCTGAATAAAAATGCGAGCAAAAATACTCGCATTTTTTATAACTTGATTATCTCATCTGCCACAGTCTCAATATCTTTATCACTGACATCTATTTTTATTGTATCAAGTTGATCGTACATTGCTACTCTCTCTACACTTTTTGCAATGACTTCTTTATTTCTTATGCCTTTTTCTACATCTAAGGATAATCTTTTTACTAAAGCCTGCTCATTACAAACTAATGATATATTAATAACTTTTACATCATCAATATCTAATTTAGATAAGATTTCATTAATAATTTCTTGTTGATGCATAACCCAGCAAAAGATAATATGATCATAACAGCTACAGTGGATAAAATTATTAAGCATATAACAAATATTATCCATAACTATTTTCTTTGTTTCATTAGTTACTTGAAAAGGATGGCTATCCCAGCACCAATCACCATCTAAAAAGACAGATTGATTTAATTTATGTATAAGAACTTGACAAGTCGTTGTTTTACCAACACCCATTGTTCCACCTATTAAATATAATTTTTTCATATTATTCCTCACTTAAACAAATAACGCAATTGAAATAAAAAAAGGTACTAACAAATAGAGATACATTAATATTGAAAAATAATCGATATTATTTTGTTTGATTTTCTTTTCTAATAATCGAGAATACATTTCTTTTTGTGTATCACTATAATGCAAATCCACTTTAGGATTTAACGTTGTTGATACACTTGGATTCAATACAGCAACAATTCCAATACCTATAATGACAATACCAATATATAAAATCGTTGATAAATATCTTGTATTTTGAAAAATATATGATCCACCTATAACTAGAAATGTATATATCACCAAACTGATTATGCGTTTCATATAGACTCCTTTCTTTTTAAAATTATATCACAAAAAGAAGCATATTACTTCTTAGGTAGTATATATTATTCAATCAGATCAACAACAAAAAACATTTATCTATTAGATGATAAATTAATCTAATCAATGCTTCTAATTCATATTTTTTCATACACACTTGATTTCTAAGACAATATTGTGGAAATAAATCAATATTTATAATTTTTTGCTTCATTTATTTCTGTTTTCATATTTTTGAATAAGTAACTCTTTAAACTTTCTACCAATAAGTTATTTCTCTCCACTAACAAGTTCAACTACGTTTGCATCAATTATTTTTATATTATCTAAATTTATCACATATGATTTATGAATTTGAATAAAGCCAAATTCATGCATTTCTTTAATAAACTGAGAAATACTTTTTCTTTCAATATATTCACCTGTTTGAGTATGAATATGGATATAATGCTTAAAAGATTCTACATAATAAATTGTACTCAAGCGAATTTTTGCTTTACTATTTTTTGACTCATATAAATATGTTTGAAAACGACTTTGCATAAGAGTTTCAAGTTTAAAAAATGTATTACCCAAATCTTCATTTAAATATTCAATTCTTATAAAATCTACTGGTTCTAATCTATAGCCTTTCCTTATCAACTGAATATCATCTTTTCCTATAAGAATAATTAATGAAAAATGATTCCTGTTTTTTAAATGGATATATTTTTCAATATCATTTTCATTTTTAATTTCCAAAAAGTAAACATCAGCAATTCTTTTATCATCATATTCTTCAATTCTTATTTCTTCATTATTTTCATATTGAGAAATAATAATATCTTTAATATTTTGACTAAAAACATCTAAAGCACATCTTATCATGATGAGGACCTCTTTTTTACAATATCATCAATATATTGCCCAACTGAAAGATGAGGATCTTCAATAATTTCTAATAAATGATATGGATCATGCCATTGAATATTCTGACTTTTCATAAAATAAGCAGCTCTTATAAAATCATTAGATTTTCTACCTATTAATCCTTTTAAATATAACTCTGTTCCATCAATCATCTCGATATGGAAATATATAGGATATGAATATATTATAAACATACCTCTTGGAATCTTTTGCCATAATAAAGTGATAGACTCTATTTCTTTTGTCGATAAAGAAATAAAATAATGTTGTGAATACTTTGGCAAATAAAATGCTTTTAAACGTGAAACATAATGTGGATAATTACAATATTCTAATTTTTCATCATCTACGGACCACCATAATGATGTTGAATATAGCATTGGACCAATTAATAAAAACGTTATGACAAACAAACCAATAATTATGATAAGTAAACACATCTTCATACCTGTATATTGATGAATTTGTTCTACCGGATTTAAATATCCATACAAACAAAATAAATCAAACGCTAAATAAATCATCATAACAATTATAGCTTTTTTCCTTTTTGGTTTCCCAACATAATACTTTTTCATTGCTTTCATCCTTCCAAAATATTAACAAATAAAATCTATGTTTCATCATTTGTTTCCGAAACTGATAATGAATAATATGATGTCATTCATAAAATCGAAAAATATTTCATAGTTTATAGTTTTTAATAAAATGTTTTATAAAAATTTTTTCTATTTTTATGATTTCAAACTAAAAAATTTAAAATTCATACTATGATATGTTTTCTTTACAATTTTATTATATGATAAAAAATAAATATGAAAAATATAATTGGCACGAAATGTCTAGCAACAGGCACAAAATAATACTATATAATAGATTAAACTGCTCTACAGGCATTTTCTAAACTATTAAAAGAAACTAGAAATAAATCTGTATGAACAAATGTACAACTATTTGCTGGGAAGTAATTTTTTCAAGGCTGTTTTCTTTGCGTTTAAAATGATTTGTTCTTTTTTACTTGTCTTTTAATAAATCCAACGATTTCTTTTTCTACTTCTATAAATACTTCATTCATGCTTTTTTCATCATCATAATTTAACAAATATGATGAAATAAATACTGATAATGGATTTATTGCTCCACCATTATCATGATTTTCTATAGGTACGATTATATTTTTTAAATATTTCATACTAAAAATATTAAAAAATTTATAGGCAACGTGTTTTTTCATCTTTCCTGATTACAATGTCCATTTGATGATGAGCATATTTTCCACCACCAATATCTATAACGATACTATCTTATGATAAATGTTGAAAAACATGACTTAATCTTTTTATTTCAATTTGTAAATTGATATATTTTGCATAGCAACTATTAAAACATCATCACTGTGAAAAACACTAGAATGTACAATTATTTTTGAATCATTTAGTTTTTCTTTTGCAGTATTTTATCTTTAAAAATTCTCCTTTTAATTTAAAAGAAATTAAAAAAAAATTACTTCAAAAATTAAAAAAATTATCTTTTTCATGATATTTAACATTTGAAACTCTTAATTTCTTTCATATTGTAAAGTGAAAGGTGGTGAAAAAGATGTCTGAATGCTGTGTTGATGAAAAATGTGCTTTAACAGCTATTTTGCAATCTGTTTCTATGCAGGAAACTGCTTTAGCACAAATCTTAAATGGTGAAGCAGAAAAATTGAAAAAAGCTGTTTGTATGGCAAATTGTATTGATGATTTATTTCAAATTAATGAATCTGTACAAAGAACAATTTGTACAATTGGAGAATTAGAACAATCATTAAGAGAAAAGGCAATTTATGCTATAGAAGCATTAAATGATTTACGCTGTAAACATCATTGTTAAAAAAGAGACTGTAATGAATATCATTACAGTCCTACATATATTACTCAAATTGACTATTGACTTCAAAAATATGATTACCATTTAAATAATCTTTAACAAGCATTCTTCTTTTTCCTTCTAATTGAAATTCAGTAATAATATAAACACCATCTTCTACCTTAACACCAATAGCATCTTTAAAAATTTTTACTATAGTTCCTGTTTTTTGGTGTGCATGATGTGTTTTAGCGTTTTCACAATTATGTACAAAACCACGATAAATTTTTACTGTTTTTCCTTTATATGTTGTATAAGCTCCCGGCCATGGGTTTAACCCTCTTACTTGATTATGAACATCTTTGGCTGATTTATTAAAATCAATCTTTTCTTGCTCTCTAGTAATAACTGGTGAATAAGTCACTAATGATTCATCTTGAGGAATAGAGGCATTTGTTCCTTGAATAATATCTGGTAATGCTTCTATTAAAGCTTCTGCTCCAACAATAGATAATCTATCATATAATTCACCAACTGTTTCATCATCACTGATTGGTGTTTCTTTTTGATAAATAATATTCCCTGCATCCATTTTTTTAACCATATACATAATTGTAACACCTGTTTTTTTATCACCATTTAATAAAGCATAATGTACAGGTGCTCCTCCTCTATATTTTGGAAGTAATGAGGCATGAACATTTATACAGCCTAGCTTGGGTGCATCTAAAACAGCCTGTGGTATCATTTGTCCATATGCTGCTGTAATAATCAAATCTGGTTGAACATCTAAAATTGCCTGATAATCATTTCTTATTTTCTGTGGCTGAAACACTGGTATATTATGTTCTAATGCCACAACTTTAACTTCTGGCATTTTTATTTCTCTTTTTCTTCCTACCATTCTATCTGGCTGCGAAACAACCAATTCAATATGATAATTTTGTTCTATTAATTTTTCTAAAACAGCTTGAGAAAATGTTGCTGTTCCCATAAATACTATTTTTATATCTTTCATATAATCACATCCTTTTATAAAAGTTTACTAATAAAATTAGAAATAATCAACATAATTATTTGAATAAGTTTTATACACCATTCACTGACAGTTTTTAAACATTTTGATAAATAATTATCTTCTTGGTTATCATAAACCCCTTGATTATAATCAATAACTTCCTCATTATTAATATCTTCTTCAAAAGAAATAATATTTTGCTGAAATATTTCATTTTGAATATGATTATTATTAAAAAGAGTATTTATAAAAAATAGCAATAAACCTACTAAACATAAATCAACCAAAATATCTTTCATTGTAAATAATCCTTTAAAACTAAAGATACAATTTGAATGGTATTTTGAACTTCTTCTTTCGTATTACTTTGTCCACCAAATTCAATTAAAATCGTATTATCATAATATCCCTGATTATAATGACTTTTCTTAACCATAATACCTCTTGTTATCCCTTCTACATATTCATTGGCTTTATTTGAAAGCGTCTTACATAATGCATTAACATTTTCATATTTACCACTGCTTTGTCCTACTACAAACATAATTTTAGCATACGATTTATTATCAACCGTTACTGTTGAATATTTTTTATCGACACTATCTCGATGAAAATCAATAATTAAATCATAATTTCCATTTTGTGATACAGCTTGATCCAAATACATTTTAGAAACTGTATAAGATTTATTATAGGCAATATGATGAACACTTTTATAATTTTCAAAATCATTTTCTTCAACATCACAATAATATCCTAATTCTGTTAAACACTCTTTTAAATAACTTGCTCCCTGTCTTACATCAAATCCTTCATATTCCTCTCCTTGATGAGTATTATAAATATGGATTCTTTTTGACGAAACAGGCGTTGTATTTGTTTGAATAGCTTTCGTATTTTCCATTCCTTCTGATGTTTCTATTGCTTTAAATACTTTAGCGTTGTGTAAACTATAGGTTGGCAAGTATAATATCAAAAGAGCTATGATAAATAGTTTCAATATGATTTGAATAGATACTTTTAAACTCATCGAATCACCTTATTAAAAGGTATGATGAATTATATTATTTATACCTTAAATCATTCAAACTTTTAGAAATAATAAAACTTAATATCTCTACGTGTTCATCAATCTGTTTATCAGACATGACATAATTACAATCAACAGGATTTAAAACCTCAAATAATAATGATTGTAATTCTTCTTCATTTAACAATCCAACATATCCTAGAAGCGATTCTTCCTGTTTTTTTGTTAAACTGCCTTTATATTCCCTTTTTCCTACTTTTAAACGACTTACAGGATTGAGTGAATCACCAAAATAATCTTTGATCAACCCTAATGTATCCTTTAATAAAGAAGAAGCATATATAACTGTAGGTACTCCAATTGCTATTACTTTACAGCCCAAGGTTTCTTCATTGATGGCTTTACGATGATTGCCTATACCACTTCCCGGATGAATACCAACATCATTGATTTGGATAACATGACCTAGTTTTTGATAATCACTGGCACATAAAGCATCTATTGCTATAACAATATCTATATCATATTCCTCAACAATTGCTTTAATTATATCTACTGTTTCCATACCTGTTTGATACATGACACCCGGTGTTAAAGCCAAAATATCATAATAATGTTTTTGCAGTTTAATACTATCATCTAAATAATGTGTGACTCTTATATCTCTTAAACTTCTAGGTCCTATTGCATCACTTGTTAAATAACTGTTACCTAATCCTACTATCAATATCGTTGGATATTCTATTTGATCAACCATTTGTTGAATTTTATCTTTTAATTTTTCAGCAATTAAAGGTGAATGATAATCTTTAAAGAAAAATTCTATATAATTTCCTTTATGTATATGACTATGTGCTTTTAAAATCTGATATTGCTCAATAATCAAATCATCATATCTTTCTATATTCCTACGATAATGTGTTCCTTCCTGTAAAGATTGTACAGTTTCATTTGCTAAATCACTATGCGTATTCTGTTTATTCATAATATCACCATAAAAATCATTCCCTATTTTCATAAAAATAATCTTTACTATATTTAACAATATTATTATATTTTCATATTTGAACATCTTTTTAGCTTTTATCACATACTACTATTAAAAATGAAATGCATTTATTTTGAATAGATTTATAATATAACTAATATAAATAATCTATATTTTATAAAAAAGAATCGTCTTTTAAAGACGATTCGTGTGGTATTTTATTCAATTTTTAATTTTCTTTTCTTTTTAATGCAATGAATCCAGCCGCAGTTGCCACGAATAATATTGCATATCCAGCAATTGCACTATTATCACCAGTTGTTACTAAACCAGCAGGTTTATTTGTGTTATCAGTTTTATCTACAACAACTGGACTTTCTGAATCAGTTGGATTTTCTGGATCAGTTGGATTTTCTGATTCTTGTAAATCTAAACGAATTGTTTCACCAGTTTCTACATTACGAGCATATTTACTCATAAATTCCCACATTAACTTAGCATCTGGAGCATAATTCCAATGTCCCCAGCCATAAATACGTGCCATAGATATTTCAACACCCTTATCATTTTCAATAGAACCTACATCAATTTTTGCAATATTTTCAGCAGTTGGTTCAATTGTATAACGTGTTGTCCAAGGTACACCATATAAATATGCATCTTCTTTTTTAACATCTTCATCTTTAGTTACATTCATACCATTAAATTCCTGATAAATTTGTGCAACTTGTAAACCACCATTTGAAGCTGTTGTATCAAAAGAGCTACCACAATATTCATCACCATCACCAGTGAAGAAAATAATTGGCATATCATATTGGTCTTTATTTGTAGCTGCTGCTGCTTTATTTAAATCACTTACACCAAATGGTCCTGAATGTCCTGCACCTGCAGCAAAATATTTTGTATCTGATAAACCAGCATTTGTTGTATTCATACTTCCTGCTGATAATCCAGAAATATAAATCCTTGATTGATCGATTTGTGGATATTTTTCTTCAATGATTTTTAACATTGTTATAACATCTGAATCAGCAGTCGCATTTAAATCATCTGTCATTGGATCATAAGTATAACCTTGATAAGTATGTCCTTGCCATTCTGGACAAATCAAGATAACACCTTCTTCACTAGCTATTTGTGCCCATCCAGAAGTATCATATTGAGTTCTTGGATCGTTTGTATTACCATGGAATAAAATAACTACTGGTACGCTTCCAGCTTTTGCATCTTTTGCCTGTTCAGGAATATATTCATACCATAATGAATTAACACCATCGTTATCTAAATCTTGAGTAATAACATGACGTTCAATATTGTCAATTGCATCAATAGAATCGAAATATTGATATTTTCTTGTCTGATCTGCTTCTTTGTTATCAGAAATTAATGGTCTTGAATACCAAGTAGCAGTTTCTTTATAAACTTCACTATAGTTACCAATTCTTCCAAATTTTTCTAGTACTGTTTCCCAAGCATCTTTTGTTGCTTCAACAGCACTTACTTCTGTATGACTATTTACTGCAACGATTTCATAATGACTTTCTGGATTTTCATAATATCCATCTTTTACTTTTTCAGCACTATTTGCTTTGACATAAGTATCGATAACAGCTTGATTATCTGTAACTAAATATGTAGGAACAGACACATTGACTTCTTTTCCTTCTTCTGGATTGATTAAAGCAAGTCCAGAAACAAAATTCATATAAGAAGTTAAATTCTGATTGATAAATGTTGCACCATTACCAATACCAATTAATTTAAAGTTACATGAAATACTAATCTTACCAACAATAGCTTCAAATCCTGCTACATCATTAGCAGTAAAAGTATCACCGTTAGAAGGTCTAGCTACATAAACTTTACTTGCTGAACGATCAACGATGTCTTTGATTCCAGAATCAGTAATATATTTTTCAGCTTCTTCATCTGATAAATATCCATCTGGATAAACAACAAATGTAGGTGCGGCAGTAGCATTGATTGAATCAATACTTAATTTGTCACTACCACTATATACATATGCTTCTTTCATATCATTAACAGACGCTTTATATGCTTCAACATATTCTGGCATAGTATCAATCTTAGCTTTAGCTCCATTGCTTGAAAGTTCGATTGCACCTTCCCATGCTGAATAGTCTTCAGTAATAGTTGTACCGTCTAATAAGCCACTAATAACCTGTGCCATATCATTAAAATATTGAATTGACATTTCATTAGGTCTTTGTGCATTATTTTCCCAGAACTGTTGCCAACGATGTCCTGCTAGAATTGATAAATCTGGATTTTGATTTAAAATCTGTCTAGCTAAAGCAACTCCATCACTTAAAGCTGCGATAGGATTTCCATCATTTGTACCCCAAAGTGCCCAGACAAATCCACTTCCAAATGTATCTCCAGTATACAAAGCACCATGAGTTATATCTGTAATCATTAAAGATCCAGATGTGTGAGCACCAACAACATTAAAGTCATAGTCTGCACCATAAATATTAACTGTTTCTTTATCTCGAACTTTAATAATTTTATCTTTAAACTGTCCAATAGCTTCTGATGCATCAGCATAATCAAGTTCACTAATATAAACTTTTTCAACGTTAACTTTTTCAAATACGTCTTCTGAACGTCCAAATCCAGTATGATCACCATGACTATGAGTAATAATAATAGATAATGGTTTATCTCCTGTCATTGATTCTACAATTGTTTGAGCATTTTGAATATCTTCTTCATTAGAAGAACCATTTCCTAAATCAACTAAAACAACACCATCTTCATCTAATACAAAATACATAGATGATGGATTGTTCATATTACCATTGACAGTTGCTCCACCCGGTAATTCTTTTGTTCCTTCATCCCAGTGATAAATATTTTCTTTGATTTTTTCAACTTTATATCTTCCAAGTTCAGCATATCCATCTGCATTAAGATCAGTTAAAAAATCATTTCCTTCAGCATCAAGTCCAACTTCAGTTGGACTTGAATTTACTTGTTCTTCTTGAGCGTGTACAACACCAATACCACCAAATGTTAACATAAGACTTAAAGAACTGATTAAAATCTTTTTCTTGTACATTATATTCTTCCCTCCTTGATTAAATAGTAACATCACGCAACAATGAAAGCGATTTCATTTTCGAAATAATTGATTCTAATTTAAAGTTAAAAATCATAAAAACAATAAATAGTTCATTTTAAGAACTATTTATTGTTTTTGTAAATGACTAACTAAAAAAAAAGAATTATTAAAAAGCATTTACTTTATAATAATTCCATTTTTATTATTTTTTATATTATTATAAATATTTTCAAACAACTGACACAATGCATATATTTGCATAGAATAACTATCATATTGAAAATTAACACAACTTTTCATTTTTGAATTAGCATATAAATAATGATCAATTTCTCCTATAAATGTACATAATATTCCTTTTTTACACAAATAATCTTCAATTTCCACAAAATCAATATAATGGCTAACTGCAAAACTCAAATAACTTTGAAAAAGAGAAATAAAAAAAACTGTATCATTTTTAGTTAAGCAACATTTATCAAGTACTTCAATAGTATCACCAAAATGTAATTTAATATCTAAATCAATTCCTATATTGTAAAATAAATTTTTATAGACAAATAATGGTGTAATAGAGGCTTTATCACCTATGATGATTATTCTTTTCACTCCTTTTAAATTTTCTTTCAAAGAATCATTAATATTATCTTTTTCATTATTTTGAATAGCAGGTATAGATGACATTTCCTTAAATATACATGATTTAAATTCTGTAAAATCTTTAAATCCCAGTTTCTTTACAAAACGTGATAAAGTAGATATAGAAACTCCTATTTGAGACAAAACTGTTTTTTTCTTTATATCATTAATAGTTTTCCAATTATCAATAACAAATCGAGAGATAATATATTCATTACTATCACTGTCATATGTTGATAATATAATATTTAAATCATCTATCAACATAATATTTCTCCACATACTTATACAATAGAGTTTCCAAATAATATTCTAACAGAAATGATTCCTCTATCTCACTTTTCCCTTTAGGAATAATCAAACTCATATCCTTATTTTTCAAATAATCATAATATCCAATTGTCAAAATATGTGGATTATTTTGCATAAGATCTGATAAAAGATGATTATTCAAATCTATAATTCTTCCTGTCATACTAAAAAGAAAAACAAAATCATC
>Ga0129309_1001559_pt1 | contig 10998 bp, 8 predicted proteins | sample L1105metagenome_FD_94439 | JGI IMG/M metagenome (GOLD analysis project Ga0129309, IMG submission 94439) | Ring-tailed lemur group fecal microbial communities from Wisconsin, USA - L1105 metagenome | ecosystem: Host-associated > Mammals > Digestive system > Large intestine > Fecal | place: USA...
AGAGCAATCGCAAAAGATCCGAAGATCTATATCTTTGATGATTCTTTCTCTGCATTGGATTATAAAACAGATGTAGCACTTCGAAAGGCATTGAATCAGGAAGTTGGAGACGCGACTGTTTTGATCGTGGCACAGAGAATCAGCACGATCCTTCATGCAGATAAAATTATTGTCATGGATAAAGGAACGATTGTCGGAGAAGGAACACATGAAGAATTATTAAAGACGAATCGGATTTATCGCGAAATTGCAGAAAGTCAGTTAAGCAAAAAAGAATTGGAAGGGCAGGTGTAAGAGATGGCAGAAAAGAAAAGACCAATGGGCCCGGGCAGAAGAGGCAATAACGCGCCTCCGGAAAAAGCAAAAGATTTCAAAGGTACATTAAAAAAACTGGTTGCATATTTAAAGCAATATCATCTGGCAATTGCCATTGTGATTTTATTTACGATCGGAAGTACGGTTTTCAATATCCTGGGACCGAAGATTCTTGGAAAAGCGACGACAGAGATTTTTAATGGACTGATCAGCAAAATACAGGGAGGAGCCGGAATTGATTTTTCGAAAATCGGCAGGATTCTGATCATGTTGATCATTCTCTATCTGATCAGTGCTGCTTTCAGTTATATACAGGGCTTTATTATGGCAGGAGTATCACAGAAAGTCAGCTATAATCTCCGCAAGGAGCTGTCAGAAAAGATCAATCGTCTTCCAATGAATTATTATGATAAGACGACTTATGGAGAAGTATTATCACGTATTACAAATGATGTAGATACGCTTGGAACAGGATTAAACCAGACATTACATCAGTTGATCAATTCCGTTGCAACGATGGTCGGTGTATTTTGTATGATGCTTTCCATCAGTCCGCTGATGACGCTGATCGCAGTTGTGACGCTGCCGATTTCTGCGATCCTTGTTGCCGTTGTTATAAAACATTCCCAAAAATATTTCGTCGCTCAACAGGAGTATCTGGGACACGTCAACGGGCAGATCGAAGAAGTGTTTGGCGGACATAATGTCATCAAGTTATTTAATAAAGAGGAATCTGTATTAAAAGAATTTGAGGAAAAGAATGATATCCTATATCAATCTGCATGGAAATCCCAGTTCTTGTCCGGATTAATGCAGCCGTTGATGAATTTTGTTGGAAATCTCGGGTATGCAGCAGTCGTTGTTGCCGGCGGATATCTGAGTATAAAAGGAACGATTGAAGTGGGAGATATCCAGTCATTTATTCAATACGTAAAGCAGTTTACACAGCCGGTGTCACAGATTGCACAGGTATCGAACATGCTTCAATCAACCATGGCAGCGTCCGAACGTGTATTTGCATTCCTGGATGAAGGAGAAGAAGAACAGCAGTCTTTCCTGCATGAAACATTAGTTGATCCTGAGACGGGCAAAGAGCGCAATGTGACAATCGATGATCTTGACGGTTCCGTAGAATTCTGGCATGTAAACTTTGGATATACACGGGAAAAGCAGATTATTCATGATCTGAATCTGAAGGTAAAACCAGGTCAGAAGATTGCGATCGTAGGGCCAACCGGAGCAGGGAAAACGACGATTGTGAAGCTATTGATGCGGTTTTACGATATCGATGACGGAGCAATCCGTTTAAATGATTATGACGTTCAGGGATTTGACCGTACGGAACTTCGTGAAGCGTTTGGCATGGTATTGCAGGATACGTGGCTGTTTAAGGGTACGATCATGGAAAATATCCGCTATGGACGGCTGGATGCGACGGATGAAGAAGTAATCGCTGCTGCAAGAGCTGCACATGTTCATCATTTTATCCAGACATTGGAACATGGATACGATACGGAATTAAACGAAGAAGCTACGAATATTTCTCAGGGACAGAAGCAGCTTCTTACCATTGCACGGGCAATCCTTGCGGATAATAAAGTACTGATCCTGGATGAAGCGACGAGTTCGGTTGATACGAGAACAGAAGAACTGATCCAGGAAGCAATGGATACACTGATGGAAGGAAGAACCAGCTTTGTGATCGCACATCGTTTGTCTACCATTAAAAATTCTGATGTGATCCTCGTCTTGAAAGATGGAGATGTCATTGAACAGGGCAATCATGAAGAATTGATGGAAGCAAAAGGTTTTTATTACAATTTATATAATTCGCAGTTTGAAGAGACCGCCTAGATATGATATAATGCAATCGAGTATGTATTTAGGTTGAAGGAAGAGTAGTTGGCTGTAAAAAAGGAGAGACAAATATGGACAATTTATTGAAACTGCAAAACGGAAGTGACATTCGAGGAATCGCGGTCGATGGCGTAGAAGGTGAAAAGGTGAATCTGACCGGAGACATTGCAAACCGCATTGGTCAGGGATTTATCGCATGGCTTTCCAAAAAAACCGGAAAAGATGCAACGGAATTGCGCATTGGAGTTGGTCATGATTCGCGTATTACGGCTGATGTCATGAAAGAAGGAGTTATGGCAGGCATGCAGTCAGAAGGTGCTAAAGTATATGACTGTGGTCTGGTTTCTACACCATCTATGTTTATGACGATTGTATTTCCGGAGACAAAATTTGATGGTTCCATTATGATTACAGCAAGTCATCTTCCATTTAACAGAAACGGATTAAAATTCTTCGATAATGATGGCGGTTTGGAAGGAACCGACATTAAAGAGATTTTAACCGCTGCACAGGAAGCTGAAGTTGCAGCATGTGATAAGAAAGCAGAATGCTTTGATACGCTGTCATTATATACGGCAAGTATGTGTGAGAAGATCAAAGCGGGCGTTCAGGCAGAGGATTATGAGAAACCGCTTGCAGGGCTTCATGTTGTTGTAGATGCAGGGAATGGAGCAGGAGGATTTTTTGCAGAGCGGGTGCTCGCGGAATTAGGTGCGGATATCTCCGGAAGTCAGTTCTTAGAACCGGATGGAATGTTCCCGAATCATATTCCGAACCCTGAGAATGCGAAAGCAATGGAAGCAATTAAAAATGCTGTATTAGAGAACAAAGCGGATCTTGGAATTATCTTTGATACTGATGTAGACCGTATGTCAGCGGTATTATCGGATGGTTCCGAAGTGAACCGTGATGCAATCATCGCGATGATGGCAGCAATTATTGCAAAAGATTATCCGGGCGGAACGATCGTAACGGATTCTGTGACTTCTGATCGTCTGACACGCTTCTTAGAGAGCATCGGCATGAAACAGCATCGTTTTAAACGAGGATATAAGAATGTAATTAACGAGTCCAAGAGACTGAATGAGGAAGGAATCGTATCGCCGCTTGCGATTGAGACTTCCGGACATGGTGCGTTAAGTGAGAATTACTTCCTGGATGATGGTGCTTATATGGCAGTGAAGTTACTGATCGCAGCAGCTCTTGCAAAGAAAGAAGGCAAGCAGCTTCAATCCTTTATTGAGAATCTGGAACCGGAATTTGAGTCCAGAGAATATCGTATGAAGTTATTGTGTGAAGATTTTAAATCATACGGTCAGGAAGTTTTGAAAAAGTTCGAAGAAAGAGCAAAAGAACAGGGCGTACATGTTGTTCCGAATTCATACGAAGGAATTCGTATTTCCTTTGATTCTGATGAGATTAAAGGATGGGCATTGCTCCGATTATCCTTGCATGACCCGTTGATGCCTCTGAATATGGAAGGATTCCGTGAAGGAGACTGTGACAAGATTGAAGATGTTGTAAGAGGACTTCTTACCGATTTCGATCAGCTGGACGTATTTTAAGATATTAAGTTTAAAATGCCAAAATGAAGAATTTTCTTCATTTTGGCATTTTTTATGCAAAGTAAAAAGGCCAAGTGAGGGAGTCACTTGACCTTTTTGAGGGGAGTATAAATAATTAATAAGGGGTTATATAATATAAGAAACTAATGTGTTAGCTTCTTACCTGTTCATTATAATAGATATACTACATAAATGCAAGAATTTTCTTCAAATAATGAAAAATGTCACAAAAACGTCACATTTTTTTGAATAAAAATTTTCGAAATACAAAGAATATAGTTGTAAGCAAAGAAAGGAGATTTTAGAAATGAGTAAAAATTACAAAAATTCAACAAATTCTAATAATCAGGCTAAAAATGCAAACAACAAAAACCAGACTTCTAACAAAAACAAAGCAGGTAATAAGGCATCAAACGGATACAACAGCAGTTCCAATAGTTCTAATGAATCCGAAAGCAACTGCAAATAGTCATATGATAAATTAGAAGGATCGAAAAGAGCGGAATCTCAAAGAGGCGGTCGATATCGTCAAAGAAAGATTCGGCTCTTTTCCTGCTTTTTGTGTTTCCTATAAGATACGTTTTGAATAGACTATTTAATAAGAAGGGAGTGAGCAAAGATATGAGATTTGATAATATTCGGCTTGAGAAAGCATATTGGATTTTAGAACATTTTCCTGCAATCCTTGTAGATGTAAGAACGGAAGAGGAATATCGGGAATTTCATTTGAGAGGAGCTGTCAATATACCATATGATGAGATAGAGGAAAAAGAATTAAACAAAGAAACCATATATATCTTTTATTGTAACAATGGTATGCAGAGTATGAGAGCGGCCAGAGATTGTGCAATGGATGGGTTTCAGGTATATAATATTATCGGAGGACTAAAAGGAAATGAGAAGGATATTGACATCACATAGGAATACAAGGTACAATTAATAATATTTTTATATGCAAATATTTTACAAATATTTCTATACAGCGAATAACGTCAGATGAAATGGAGAGGGAAGGAATGGAGAAGGTAAAGTTAATCGCGCCATGCCATTTTGGTCTGGAAGCAGTATTAAAAAGAGAAATTCAAGATTTAGGCTATGAGATAGACTGTGTTGAGGACGGAAGAGTCACATTCCTCACAAACCTTGCCGGAATTACGAGAGCGAATATATTTTTAAGGACCGCAGACCGGATTCTGCTTCAGGTCGGCCGGTTTCATGCGGAGACATTCGAGGAGTTATTTGAAGGCATCAAGGCAATTCCATGGGAGAATTATCTGACGGAGGATGCAAAGTTCTGGGTGACCAAAGCATCGACGACGAAGAGCAGGTTATTCAGTGCTCCTGACATTCAATCAATTGCAAAAAAAGCAATGGTAGAGCGTATGAAACGAAAATATAAGATTCATTGGTTCCGGGAGACAGGTGCTTCTTATCCGGTTCGCATCTTCTTATTGAAAGATGAGGTGACGGTTGGACTTGATACCTCCGGGGAACCATTACATAAGCGGGGATACAGACAGCTGACGAGTAAGGCACCTTTAACGGAGACGTTGGCCGCAGCGCTGATTTTGCTGACTCCATGGAGAAAGGATCGTATTCTGGTTGATCCGTTTTGTGGAAGCGGCACGATCCCAATTGAAGCAGCTATGATCGGAGCGAACATTGCTCCGGGTATGAATCGCTCCTTTACAGCTGAGAACTGGAAGAATCTGATAAAAAAGAAAGACTGGTATGAGGCGATTGAAGAGGCGAACGATCAGATGGATGATAATATATCGATGGATATCCAGGGATATGATATTGATGGGAAAATGATCCGTGCAGCCAGACAGAATGCAGCAGATGCAGGAGTCGATCATCTGATTCACCTGCAGCAAAGAGATGTGAAGGATCTGCGTCATCCAAAGAAATATGGTTTTATCATCACGAATCCGCCGTATGGAGAACGGCTTGAAGAAAAGGAAGCACTTCCCGATCTTTATGCTCAGATGGGACAGGCATTTGAAAGACTGGACACATGGTCGGAATATGTCATTACGTCTTATGAGGATGCTGAAAAGTATATCGGGAAGAAAGCTAATAAAAATCGAAAGATTTACAATGGAATGTTGAAGACATATTATTATCAGTTTTTAGGGCCAAAGCCTCCAAAGAGGAGGAAAGAGGGAAAACATATATGAAAAAGAGAATTATTTTTGCAACAGGTAACGAAGATAAAATGAAAGAAATCCGTATGATTTTAGCAGATCCGGATTATGAGATTGTTTCCATGAAGGAAGCAGGAATTGACATTGAAATTATTGAAGACGGGGAAACATTTGAAGAGAATGCTCTGATCAAAGCGAATGCAATCGCAAAGGAGTGTGGAGAGCTGGTTTTGGCAGATGATTCCGGTTTGGAGATTGATTATTTTGACAAAGCACCCGGTGTATATTCTGCCAGATATCTCGGAGAAGATACGCCGTATGAGATTAAGAACAGGATTATCTTAGAACGTCTGGAAGGAGTACCGGATGAGAAAAGAACAGCACGATTCGTATGTGTGATCGCTGCAGCATTTCCGGATGGTACGACAAAGACGGTACGCGGCACGATCGAAGGCAGAATCGGATATGAAATCAAAGGAGAACACGGATTTGGATATGATCCGATCTTTTATCTGCCGGAATACGGATGTACATCTGCGGAGATATCGCCGGAAGAGAAGAATCGGATCAGTCATCGGGGGAAAGCCTTACAACAGATGAAAGCACTGTTATAGGAGGACATCATGAAAAGAATTTTGGTAATTAGTGATTCCCATGGAAGAAATGATGATATCGAAGGTGTCCTGCAGCAGGTAGGTCATATTGATTATATGATCCACTGCGGCGATCTGGAGCGCGGCGATACGTATGTCCGTTCGCTGGTCGACTGTCCCGTTACGATTGTATCGGGCAATAATGATTATTATCTGGATCTGCCGATGGAAGAATTCATAGAGATAGAAGGATATAAGATTCTGGTCGTTCACGGTCACTATTATTATGTGAACAGCGGCGTGGATTATCTGAAAGATTATGCGAGACAGCAGGGTGTGGATATCGTTATGTTCGGACATACGCATGTGCCATATTTCGAAGTGGATGACGATCTGACGATTCTAAATCCGGGCAGCCTGACATATCCGAGACAGGAGGGGCGCAAGCCGACATTTTTGATCATGGAAATTGATGATGAAGGTAAGGCACATTTTGGACATGGATATTATACGGCGCATTTTGATGAGTTAAATATATGAAGGAAACTGATGTCCTTCCTTCGGACATGGTTTTCTATGTAAAGGAGCGAATATGAAAAAGGGACAGCAGTTTGAAGCAGCAATTGAGAAAGTAGATTTCCCCAATAAGGGGAAATTGCATCTTGAAGACAGAGAAGTTACGATAAAAGGTACGATTCAAGGTCAAAAAGTAAAATTTCAAATTCAAAAACTACGAAAAGGACGCGCGACAGGGCGTCTTTTGGAGGTTACGGAACCATCACCGATGGAAGATGCAGCACCGCTATGTCCGCATTTTGGCGCATGTGGCGGATGTTTCTACCAGACTGTCAGTTACAAAAATCAGTTAAAGATAAAAGAATCCCAGATTCAAGAGCTTTTGGACAGTGTCTGTTCCGGATATCGATGGGATGGGATCAAAGGAAGTCCGGATCAGTGGGAATATCGCAACAAGATGGAATTTTCCTTTGGAGATGAGTTTAAAGGCGGACCACTTGCTCTGGGAATGCACAAAAAGGGTGGGTTCTACGATATTGTAACAGTCTCTGACTGTAAAATTGTTCATGAAGACTATACAAAGATCCTGAATTGCGTATTGGAATATTGTGCGAATCAGGAATTTTCTTTTTATCATAAAATGTCACATGAGGGATTCCTTCGCCACCTGGTCATAAGACGGAGTGTCAGTACCGGCGAAATTCTTGTCAATCTTGTAACGAGTTCGCAGGAAGTGCATGATTTCACTCCGCTTGTGGATAAGATTCTTGAATTGCCACTGCATGGTGAATTAGCCGGCTTTTTACACACGGTCAATGATTCCTTATCGGATGTCGTAAAAAGCGATGAGACGCACATCTTATATGGAAGGGACTACTTTTATGAGCATATCTTAGGACTTAAATTTAAAATATCTCCGTTCTCTTTTTTCCAGACAAATTCGAAAGGAGCAGAAGTGCTTTATGAAACGGCACGCGGATATATCGGGGATACCAAGGATAAGGTGATCTTCGATCTCTACAGCGGAACCGGCACGATCGCACAAATGCTTGCTCCGGTTGCAAAAAAAGTGGTTGGCGTTGAAATCGTTGAAGAGGCAGTTGAAGCGGCAAAAGAAAATGCAGCATTGAATGGACTTGATAACTGTGAATTTATCGCGGGAGATGTGTTAAAGGTTGTGGATGACCTGCAGGATAAACCGGACTTTATCGTGCTTGACCCGCCGCGAGATGGGATCCATCCGAAAGCAATCGGCAAGATTATTGATTTTGGCGTGAAAGAGATGGTATATATCAGCTGCAAGCCGACGAGTCTTGTGAGAGACCTTGAAGTGCTGCAGGCGGCCGGATATCGTGTGAAAGAGGCATGTGCAGTTGATATGTTCCCGAATACCGTTCATACGGAAAGTATTGTGCATTTGTCCCGCAAATGATCAGAATGAAGATGACCCAAGATTTGTAATTCAAAACTGGATGCGAAATCGTAATACAATAGAATTTTTAGGCGTCTGAGAAGAATTGCACAATCCAGATTTTAACCTTGTGCAATTCGAGGCGGTTAAAAATGAGGCGGGATTAAATAGGTTTGTTATGATACCAACAAAGCAGACGAGAATAGCCGATTATCCTTGAACTGGAATTTGAACAGAGAGATTTCTAAGCTGAATGTAGTTTTGTTTGGAAAAACTGCAAAACAGTGAAAAGATGGTCAAGAAAAGATAAATAATGACCAAAAAGTGGATGGTTGGAAAATATGGTAGAGTTTAGTCTGTGAATTAGATGTCGTGGGGTGTGGCAGTAGAATTGGTGTCAATACCGACTGCAGTTTAAGCCACTCGATACTAAGAGGCAGACTTTCTTTTTGATATTGTTATCGAATGACGAAATGAAGCGTCAGGTACTGGGTATATTCTCTGGGGTGATTTACAAGAGTCTCAGAGAATCATTGTAAAGGCGGTGAAAAATAGTGTTTGACAAATTTCGACTAAAAGAGGTACTGGTAGAGTACAAAAAGCGTTTTGTGCAGCAACAGTGGCCTAACGAAAAATACAAATGGGAAGCTGTACAATGCTTTCAATTAAATTGGGATGTTAATTCAGATGATTTTGCACAGATGCTTACAAAGGCTCTAGCGCAGACTGCTAATTTGCTTGCATCTGCGAATAACTTCCCTGCAAGAATGATTATCAAGTTTGCGGAGATTGCTCCGGAAGAAGTGCGTTCGATGTATATCGAACTCTATGACGAGCGTAAGGATTTATACGAGAGAGTTGCTAGCTTTAAAAACAAATCCAATATATTATTGGAGTGCTACGGAAACGAAGCAGCACAGCACTATCAGCATGAAAATGCGATAATGACATATTTGTGGCTGCGTTATCCGAATAAATATTACATCTATAAATTGAGCGAAGTAAAAGCCGTTTCATCGGAGCTTGAAAGCGACTATCGTTTCAAGAAGGGAGCCTATGCTGATAACATCAGAAATTTTGTGGCATTCTATGATGAGATATGTGCTGAACTGCAGCAGGATGACGAACTTAGAAATCTGCTTAATTCTCAGATGACATTTGCTTGCTATGCTGACGCTGAGTTACGTACACTTACAATAGATGTTGGATTCTTCATTTCTCGCTATTGGAATAAGCAGGATGAGAGAGCGAAAGCTGATGAATTGTCAGAAGCACTTGAACAGGTTGATTTAACAAATGTTCCACTGTATGCACAGCTTCCTGAAGGAGAAGATGGGCAGCAATATTGGTTCTTAAATGCGAATCCGAAAATGTGGAGCATGTCCAGTATGCCGGTGGGAGAAGTTCAGGCTTATACCTTGTTTAACGACAATGGGAATAAGCGTAGAATCTTCCAGAATTTCATTAATGCAAAAGCCGGAGATATGGTTATTGGATATGAGTCTACTCCGGTGAAGCAGATTGTAGCTGTATTTCGTGTAAGTGCAGAGCAGGATGGACAGAGAGTATATTTTGAAAAGTTAGAAGGCCTTTCATCACCAATTGATTTTGCAACATTAAAAGCCTGCCCTGAACTGGAAAAGATGGAGTACTTCAGCATTAATCAAGGTAGCTTGTTCAAATTAACAAAAGGTGAATACGAATTTATCATCGACTTGATTCGTGAAGAAAATCCAGCTCCTACAAATGAGAAGACTAAAGATGGGTATTCGAAAGAAAAGTTTTTAGAACAGGTATACATGACCGAGGCAAAATATGATCGCCTCGTAGCTGTTCTCACAAAGAAGAAAAACATTATTCTGCAAGGAGCTCCCGGCGTTGGAAAAACTTATGCAGCTAAACGTCTGGCTTATTCGATTATGGGTGAAAAAGATAATGACCGCATCGAGTTTGTACAGTTCCATCAGAACTATTCCTATGAAGATTTCATGATGGGTTATAAGCCGGTTGAGGATGGATTCGAGCTGAAATATGGTATTTTCTATAGATTTTGTCAGAAAGCAGCTAACCATCCGGATAAAGATTATTTCTTTATCATTGATGAGATTAACCGAGGAAATATGAGTAAAATCTTCGGTGAGTTACTGATGTTGATTGAGGCTGACTATAGAGAGACAAAAGCCACACTAGCCTATAACGGTCTCAGTTTCTCCGTTCCAAAGCGTCTGCACATCATTGGTATGATGAACACTGCTGATAGAAGTTTAGCGATGATTGATTATGCGCTCCGTCGTCGCTTTAGCTTCTTTGATATGGAACCAGGATTTGATTCGGAAGGCTTTATTAAGTATCAGGAAGGATTCGCAAACGACACATTTAATACTCTGATTGACCGCATTAAGGAATTGAACAGAGAAATTGCAAAAGACAAATCGTTAGGTAAAGGATTCTGTATTGGTCATAGCTATTTCTGCAACACAGATGAATGTACTGATGAGTGGATGCAAGATGTGATTGATTTTGATGTATTGCCAATGTTAGCAGAGTATTGGTTTGATGATACCGATAAACTGCAGCGTTGGGAGAACATTTTG
>Ga0129309_1001561_pt1 | contig 10983 bp, 14 predicted proteins | sample L1105metagenome_FD_94439 | JGI IMG/M metagenome (GOLD analysis project Ga0129309, IMG submission 94439) | Ring-tailed lemur group fecal microbial communities from Wisconsin, USA - L1105 metagenome | ecosystem: Host-associated > Mammals > Digestive system > Large intestine > Fecal | place: USA...
CCTCAAGGTTTCGGCATCTGCCTTCATCCCCGTAATGATTTTGGCATACCCCTCCGCCTTGTCCTCAATTTCACCCCAGACGGCCTCCATTGTGTCCTGTATGGTCTGCTCGTCCACCTCCGGATCATATAGCATGTCCTGTAATGCGGCGTACTCTTCTGTTAAATCGTATAATCTCATTCTTGCATCCTCCATCTCCTCGTGTTACAATGAGGCTGTGAAATTATTTTTTATGTATCTGAGCCTGTCCGGTTGCCGCCGGTGGGCTCATTTTCTCCTTCAATTGCCTCTAGTAGCCTCAAAACCTCTCCGCTTGTGTACAACAAGTTTTCTTCTGCCCGCATCCATCCGATTGCAAAGCTCAAGCGGATCTCCTCTGGTTTCCGATTCGATAGCTCTGTCAGCAGAATCTCTTTTGTGGTAGTTCTAAGCATCCTTGTCCCTCCTCTCACAAAATCCCTGCCGCCTGCGCCACAGCCAGCAGTGTCCCGGTTAGTACCGCGCAGATAATTACCGACACGGCCAGCAGCTTGTACATCCATAGCCGTTCTGCTCTCTCGGCCCGCAGTTCTCTCTTTAAACGCACGACCTGTGGGCCGGTATAGTTATGCTTGTGCATTGGTATCACCTCCTTTACATAATGGTCTTACGCTGTTCCTCCGGTACCCCCAGAGCTTCGCAGAGCAGCCACAGCTCTCCCGCCCGGAAGGTGGCTGGCTCCGCTTTCCGCTTCTTAAATGTCTCTACTGGCATATTAATCGCCTCCGCGATTCCGGCATTGGTCATATTCCTGCGTGTCTTATGTTCGCTGATAATTGCTCGGACATTTTCTGCCCGCTGGCGGGTGTAGGCGGCATAGGCGGCCGCTTTTTGTTTGCCTGTCATGCTATCGCACTCCTTTCTTGTCTTTTTTGTCTCCTCATTCTATAATGTACTTACAGGTGTTGCAGCGCCGAGTACAAAGGAAAGGAATATTCATTATGCTCAATTATTCTGAAATGACCGAAGCCCTGCGTGACTGCCATATGGCAGACTGGAAGTACGAAAAAATCATAGAAGAAATTCAAGACTTCGAAAAAGGCTTAGATGATGAACATGAAATTGCTATAAAGCTTGCCTCTTTTGGTTCTTCTATCACAATGGTTGTCACCTCTATCGGATATCAAAATCCCGATATGCTGTATTTTTACGGATTTGTCAATGGAAATAATGCTCAATTAATCCAACATATAAGTCAACTGAATTTTCTTCTTACTTCGGTAGAGCGAGAAGATAAAACTAAACCCGTTCGGCGGATTGGCTTTCGTGCCCCTGATGACGCGGACGAATCGATTTAGTCGTCTGCTTGAGCAACCGCTCTGTAATAGCGTCAATAATTTCTTGTGGCTGGCTTTGAACTTGCCCTTCAAGGTCAGCTACCCTCTTTTCTAACTCTTCCCACTTCTTCTTTGAAACCCACACTACACTTACCCTCCTTTTCTTCTGCTCATCATTTACCTTCTCCCCCTGACTGTGCTGGGGGCAAAAGTTTATCTTCGGCTCTTTTCTTTTTGTCCATTGCCTTTGATTCAGCTGTGCCAAGGAAGTATCCCTTGTCAAACTCAGACATCTTCGGAAGCGCTTCCGCAATGGTTTCCAGAATTTTTTTATCCTTCTCGCTCATTTTTTCACCTCGCTTTCTATGCCGTCCTGCTGTCTTTCCACCCGGAAGCCAGCTTATATACTTCCTCGCTCACCGATAGCTCCAGACCGTACTTGTCCTTGATTTCCATCAGCTCAACCGTATCTTCCAGGAACTCCTGCCTGTCCACCAGCATTTCCGGGGACATGTCCGCTTTCTTTATCATCTTGGAATGTCCATACTTAATAGACACTGCCTTATTGGATATGGTATTGGCTTTGATAAAATCGACTCGTTTCGGTTTCTTCAATCCCCGATTAAGCCTTCCCATCATCTCGCACTGATGCTCCTTGTCTAATATGCGGAATACCTGGAATCCTTCAAGCCCGGATTGCTGGCGCAGGGTCTTTAATATGGTAAACACCCAACGCTTGAATTCCTTCGCCTCCTTCTTGTGGCTACCAAACACAGCGTCATAGATTCCAAATTCACTCAATAGTACAGATTTCATATTCATACCCGACAATTTGTCGGATATCAAATCTTCTCTGTTAAGGCGCTTTGTCATGGCATTGGTTTCGGGATACCCCAGCGCCTCCGCCACATCCTTTGCTACCGCCCACCACTCTCCGCCTATTTCCGCAAAACGGATAGGATAACCGTTCCAAAGTTCTGTTTTTATCTCCTCACCTCCCGTGTTACTATGCCACTATTATAAGTGGCTTAATATCATTTGTCAAGAGTTTCTTGTGGCTTAATAACTTTTTGTTGACTATGCCACAATTTTGTACTATAATATGGTCATGAGAGGTGGTGAGTATATGGATGAACGGATTAAATTAATAAGGAAGAAATTAGAATTAACACAGCAAGAGTTTGCTGATAAACTTGGGATAGCTAGAAATAATATAGCTGGCTATGAGACGTGCAAAAGGTCTCCCAGTGATGCTGTTATTTCTCTTATCTGTACCAAATTTAACATCAATGAGGAATGGCTCCGTACTGGTGAAGGTGAAATGTTTGTGCAGCGTACCAGAAATCAAACCATAACAGATTTCTTAGGGGATTTGATTATAGATGATAACACTTTTAAGAAACGGCTTATCGAGGCCCTGGCTGAGTTGGATGAAAGAGATTGGGAGAGCTTAGAAAAACTTGCAACCAAACTTGCAGATAAAAAGGACTAGGTTTTCACCTAGCCCAATAGCCTTTTCGCAAAACGGTATACAAGTTCAAGTAGTTCGACATTGTCCGCCCTTTTAATAAGGTCAATAATATTTTTTTTGTAGTCGTCTCCGTTCATATGTACGCCCCCATTTCTCGAACGTTTGTTCTGAAATCATGATATCATACTTTTGAAAAATGCACAATAGATTTTTCAGAACATATGTTCGTTTTGTTATATGGTTATTGTTGTATATATAACTTAAACGTCTATCGATAAATGCGCGTTACTTGATTTAAGGATTTGTCCGAGAACTCGGACGCTTATTTGATATCCGACTCATAAAGGTCAGATATTCGAAGATTTAGCCCCCTAGCAATGTCTTCCAATGTGTCGAGCCGGGGGATCGTACCATTGCAGATATCTGATATGGTCGATCGGGGGATGCCTGTTAAATAACTAACTTGACGGATAGTTAATTTTTTGCTATACATTATTTCGCTTAATAAAATTTTCATTATAGTTAAATTTTACTATAATATTTTGTAAATAAATATGGTAATTGTTGGAATTAAAATAGCCAATGGCTCTTTAATAAAACACTTTCTATAAGGAGAATTATTTATGAAAAAATACCTATTACCTATTTTACTGCTATCTATTTCATTAACTGCGTGTACTGGAAAAGCTAAAGATGCTACAATTTCAAAACCGTCTACAGTTTCTTATGGGGAGTCACAGCAATCATTTGTGGAAAACCAAAAAATATCTCTTGAATTGTCATATGGACGGAGAGATGGAAGTTATACTGGTCAAGTAAAGAACGGATTACCACATGGCGAAGGCACCTTTTCATCATCAAGCAAGGATGGAACTAAATGGACTTTTAGAGGCACTTGGGCTGATGGGCACTATAACGGATATGGATTCACAGTATGGGAAACCGGACAAATGGAAATGGGAATTTATGAAAATGATGTGATTCAAAAAAACGGAATTACACTTTTTGATGATGGACAAGTATATAAAAATTCCGATGAATCATCACGAGATCCTTCCATAGCACAAACATCTGATCCTATAAAAGTAATGTTAGTTGATAGTGGTTGGTGTAGTTATAAAAATAGTTCCTATACCCATGTGCCATACGCAGTACAAATAAAAAATCCTAATTCTGACTATGCAATAGAATTTCCAACTATTACAATTACTGCAAGGGACGCAGACGGGAAAATTTTAAAGACAGACGAGCAAGTATTAAATTCTATTTCAGCCGGGGATACGATTTTTTATGGCAGTGAAATATTTTATGAAGGATACGAACCGGAAGCTGTTGAAATAAGCGTTACAAATAGAGACAGTAATTTCGAAAAACAAGATAACAACATATATGTAAAACAAAGTGATTTTACTATTTTTAACATTTCTGAAAATAGCAGAACATTCAAAACTTTTACCGGAGAAATAACTAATAACAGCATTGTAAATTTGGATAAAGTAGCCGTTATAATTATTTATAAGAATTCTGACCAAATTATTGGTGGAGATATTGGATTTGTGGATGATATGGCCGCCGGAAGCACAAAAGCATTTGAAATGTCTGTTGATTCAGGCATGACGCAATATGATTCATATGAATTTTATGCAATCCAGTGGTAATTAATTTATAGATTTTATTCAAAAAATCGTAAGAAAGCAAAAAGCCCCTGTGCTACCAACACAGAAGCTTTTCACATAGATTCTCTCTTGCCGGTCGCCCGGAAGATATTCTTTAGTTTAGACACCTAAATTATATCATCCTCGGAGCGTCCTGGCAAGGGGTGTATTAATTTTACCCCAAAATAGGAAGGAATGATATTATGGCAACAGCAAAAAAACTCCCCTCCGGCTCCTGGCGCTGCCTGGCCTACAGCCATACTGAAAAAATATTTGACGAAAAAACCGGAAAATGGAAAAACAAGCGAATCTATGAATCCTTTACCAGTGATGATCCATCACCGCGCGGAAGAAAACAGGCAGAAGCTGCCGCTATTGCTTTTCAGATAAATCGGGAAAAGCAGAAAAAAGCATCGCCCAGTGCAGAAATCAGCCTTGGCGAAGCATATGACAAATATATCGAATCAAAAAAGAATATTTTATCCCCCAGAACTATACGGGAATATAAAATTGCCAGGAAGCATGATTATACTGCCTTGATGGATAGGAACATTAATACTTTGACCCAGGAGGATATAGACCGCGAAACTACTGCAGCAGCCGAAGCCCACTCCCCCAAAACCGTCCGCAACATGCACGGCCTGCTTTCTTCTGTGCTAAAAAAATATCGCCCAGATTTCATTTTAAAAACGGAGCTTCCAAAAAAAGTCCGGCCGCAAATTTATGTCCCGTCTGACAGCGAACTAAAGAAAATAATGGAATATGTTGCTGGAACCGAAATGGAACTTCCGATCCTCTTGGCTGCATTTGGCCCGATGCGGCGCAGTGAAATTTGTGCTTTAGACAGTACGCACATATCTGGCAACATTGTACATGTAACCCAGGCAATGGTCCTGGACGAAAATAATAAGTGGGTCATTAAGCCACCAAAATCATATGCTGGCGACAGGTATATTGAATTTCCGGATTTTGTCGCTGAAAAATTCAAAGGCCGTTCAGGGAAAATTGTGAAACTGTCTCCGGCCAATATCACAGATCGTTTTGCAGCAATATTAAAGGATGCTGGTCTGCATCATTTCCGCTTTCATGATCTTCGCCACTATTCTGCATCCATACAGCATGCGTTAGGGATTCCCGATGCATATATCATGCAGCGCGGCGGATGGGGGAGCGATGCCGTTCTGAAAAATGTATACCGGCATGTTATGATTGAAAAAACAGATGAGATGAATAAGAAAGCAAATGACCATTTTTCTTCTTTATGCAACACGAAATGCAACACAAAGTAAAAAAAGTACCGTATTTACGGTACTTTTCAGTGCGGGTGACAGGACTTGAACCTGCACGTCGTGGACACTAGATCCTAAGTCTAGCGCGTCTGCCATTCCGCCACACCCGCTTTTATCGTTCTCCGGTGAACTCCCACACAGATACTATCACCGAAAAACAGCAATACTATTATATAAGAGAGCGGCAGGTTTTGTCAATTAGATTTCATACGTTTTCTCTAACAGGTCTTCACATTTTTTTCACAAAGATTCCAAACTTTCGACACATTTATTCTGTAATATAATAATCAGCAGGCAGGACCTGCAGTAATACTTTTTCATACTCCTCCGGCAGGATTGATTCCTGCCGGATTCCTCTGTCTAAATCTGTTTATTTCCCAAAACCATACCGTTGCGCAGATGGAGACTTTGACTACCCGAAACAAGGTCATGCCCACATAAAAAAACATTATTTCCAAACACTGTTAATACAGTCTCTCGAAATAATGTTTTTTAACGTATATAAATTCAACTCTATAATGGAGCATACGGGATTCGAACCCGTGACCTTTTGAATGCCATTCAAACGCGCTCCCAGCTGCGCTAATGCCCCGTTCCTGTATATCACTTTTTCAGATGTTGATATTGTATCATAAAATAATAAAAAAGGGAAGAGTGTTTTTATATTTTATAATGTTTTTATTATTTCTATAATTCATGTTTTTAATGAAATTACAAGAACTTAACCCCAACTGAAATCTGCATAGTTTTTCCGTATCCGCAGATACTAATAAAGCTATAGGAAAGGATGGTGAACCTGATGAAAAATGTATATGATGACGGCAATATTCCCGAAATAGATTTGCCGAAAACCTCCAATGCGACATACGACGTACCGGATGAATTTCCGGTCAGCACAGAACCGCTTCCGGAATCCGAACGTCCAAGAAAAGACGGACCTGGAGGAAATTAAAGAATTCTTTGGAATCATCTCCTGCTGCCTGCCCAGGTTTTATTTGACTGTGGCTAACCGGCAGACAGCAGGGTTGATTTTATACATAACCTGCACCTGCTTGCAGAATTTTGCCACAAGGTAGTTGACAAAAACCTGTTACCGTGATAAACTATTCAAGGTTCAAATAACCAGATGCTGCTGTGGCTCAGTCGGTAGAGCGTCGCATTGGTAGTGCGGAGGTCACGGGTCCGATTCCCGTCAGCAGCTTATTTAGAGTCCTTGATTTTCAAGGACTTTTTCGTTTTTTTCGATGAAATTAGTGATTACATTTGGTTACACTTTGGGTTACACTTTCACTTAATATTTTGATTAGCCAATAAATCATTTTTATTTATTACTCCTCTGATATAGCCTTTGTTTCTAATCGAAAACTCATAATATTTATGTGTAGTTGAGCTATCCTTATGCCGTAACTGTGCTTGTGTAATTTTTTCTTCTACTCCGTTAGCTAATAAATACGAAGCATACGTTTTTCTTAGTTTGTGCATTGAGCGAAACGGAATATCAATCTTATTACAGATTTTCCTGAGTGTCCTATTGAAAAAGTATGTTTTAATCTCCCATACTCATTATCATAAAATAAATAATCACCTTTTACCCCATTTTGAAAATTCATGCGCTTGATCATCCCCAAAATCTTTATTGCAGAATTGGAAAGTTCAATGCCATCCATACTACTTTCACTTTTGGGAAAATCTCTTACAGCATACACTGTTTTACCATTCTGATCCTTATATTTAATCTCTGTGCGTTGAATGTATAACCTATCCTGTTCTTGATCAGAATATTTTAATGTACATAGTTAACCAACTCGCAACCCCGTAAGTAGAGCCATATTCCCCCCATCCTTTCACATCTTCAATAGATAAACTAGGTACAATATAATTAATGATTTTAACGACCTTGGATCATCACTATTGATTATTTTATAATACGTATTTGTACGCGACATTACCAACTCAGATTGAATAAGATATATTTTGATGGTATACTTAAAAAATATATGCAGGAAAAACATGGCAAAGGAGAGCAGTGTTCTCATAGAGCAAATACCACATAAAAGGCTTTTCTTATTCGAAGGGGCGTGACTAATGTTAAAAAACAAATTAAATAGATATCAAAAATTAGCCAAGGTAATGGCAGTTTTTCTTTTAATATTGTTGGCTGGATACTATATAATTTCAGTCTCCTACACAAACAGTATTATTGGGGGACTTGAAAATATCAAGGAGCATCCTTTCCCAGTTGCTATCGCAGCGGGCAAAATGGAAACTAATTCTCGCGAACTTCGCTTAACGGTAGAGCGGTTGTGTACGGACAGAACCATTGATACATTAGACGAAGTGAAGAGGGGATTAGCAGAAAACCAAGGATCTAGCAATCAGGCATTGGAAACAATAGTTTCGCTGTATCTGACAGATCCTCCAGCCGCTGTAAAGCTCAAAGAGCAGTATAATGATATGTTGGAACAGCAGGAGTATTTAATAGAACTGTGCGAGCAGGATGGGGTTTCAGATGAAACGGTCATGCTATATGTGAAGGAAAACATTATACCTCTGCTCGATGAGATTGACACCGCTTTGGAAATACTTATTCATAATGCAATATTGATGTTCGACACCTTATACCTTCAATCGCTTTCTTATAAGCAGATTATGTTTATTTTGACTACTGTATTAATCAGTGTGATAGTTGTTACGCTGCTTTTGTATCGGTATGTCTTATCCAAACGGGAGGTAGAGGCCGTTGCACTCCAAAAACAGATTGCGGTAGCTGCACAGGCAGCAAATGATGCAAAATCACAATTTCTGTCCAGCATATCTCATGATATCAGGACACCTATGAATGCTATTATAGGGATGACTACCATTGCCAGTACCAGATTGGATGACAAGGAGCGGGTTAAAGATTGTCTGAATAAAATAGCCACTTCTTCCCGCCATTTACTGGGGCTAATCAATGATGTATTGGATATGAGCAAGATTGAAAATGGAAAATTTACAATAAACAAGGAGCCGGTTTGCCTTTCGGATTTCATGCACGACTTTATCTCTATTATTCAGCCGCAGGTGAAAGCTAAACATTTAGAACTGGATTTATCTATTTTGGGAATTGAGGATGAGATTGTCATTACAGATTCTCTGCGCCTTCACCAGATCATGCAAAATATTATGAGCAACGCTATCAAGTTTACCAGAGAGAATGGGAAAATTAGTTTACGTATGGAGCAGGCCCCTTATGACCGTGAAGGGTACTCTCTTTATGTATTCCGTTTTAGCGACAATGGTATTGGTATGAGCGAGGAATTTCAAAAAGTTATATTCCAACCCTTTGAGCGGGCGGCAACTTCCACAGTTAGCAAAACAGAGGGAACCGGACTAGGAATGTCGATTACCAAAAGTATTGTGGATCTTATGGGGGGCAGTATTTCAGTCACCAGTCGTTTGAATGAGGGGACTACATTTACTGTCAGTCTTCCGATGCAAAAGGAACAGCAGAAGGAATGTATTGCTACTGATCTGCTTAAGGATCTGCGATGTCTTATAGTGGACGATGACAGGGATGTATGTGAAAACACGGTTCTTTTGCTGAAAGAAATCGGAATGCACAGTGAATGGGTATTGAATGGGGCAGATGCTGTAGTCTATGTAGAGTCCGCCCATAAACGACACTTAGATTATAATGCAGTTATTCTGGATTGGCAGATGCCTGATATGGACGGTATAGAGACGGCGCGGAGGATACGAAATAAAGTAGGTGATACCCTTCCTATTATTATTCTCAGCGCCTATGACTGGACAGAGATCGAGGATGAGGCTCGGGAGGTTGGCATTACGGCATTTTTAGCAAAACCACTTTTCAAATCGCGCTTGTATGAAACCATGCGTAATACCTTAATGCCTACACCGGATACACAGATGGAGCAGAACGGATTAATTGCTCATGATAAAGCATCCGGGCGAATACTGTTAGTGGAGGATAATACCCTGAATGCGGAGATAGCTCAAACTCTGTTGACCGATTACGGATTACATGTAGATGTAGCGAGTGATGGTAACGAAGCACTGGAATTCTTTCGGGCAGATACCAATAAATATGATATTATATTTATGGATGTGCAAATGCCTGTTATGGATGGCTATCATGCGACAGCTGCGATACGTGATTTGGAATCGAAGAATTCTAAGCATAGCCACACAGTAATTATTGGTATGTCGGCCAACGCGTTTAAAGAGGACGTAGATAAGGCTTTAGCATGTGGTATGGATGACTACATTACCAAGCCCATCGATATTAAAAAACTTCAAAATTTATTGAGGAAGTTTTGCAAACCATAATTGCAGAGCAGTACGTAAATTGAAGAAGGGTTATCATGATACAATTGTCGAATCGATAAAAAGCAATTTTTATCTATGATGGAGGTGAAATATATGCGAATTTGGAAAGCGATATTTTCTATTTCAACGCTTATTTTTGGTGCTATTGGCCTGATGAAATTGTTACCTTATGATATTTCCATGCCTTTTATGTTTTTCTTTATGGGGTTGACACTATTGACACATGCAAAAGAATGTTATGATAAAGGCTCTAAACGCGATGCAGTTATCTTTATAGGAGTTGTTATTTTTGTTTATGTAATTACTGCATATAATTTGATTTCTAAAACGTTTTAATTTCGCGCATACATTCGAATTTATATGGAGGGTATTGCCGCCATACGGAAACATTACATAAACGCATGGGAGATAGCTCCGTGACCGCGCCCTAGCAAGACGCGGTCACTTTTGTGTTACTAATTCTATTAGCCATTTGTACCAAATTTTATAGGCTCAACCTTCTAACGGTTTCTGTCTATTCTGCTACATCTTGCAAATCAGCAACTTTAGACTTGGCTTCCAAGTACTTCACAAGATCATCTGGCAGTGTCAGAGTTTCCTCTAGAGCAGGAAATAAGACTTGAACTTCCCGGGGAGTATCCAGAGAAGCATAAAGCTCTACACCTTTATCTAATAACAAACATAATTTTTCTAAAGATTTCTCAGCCTTTAATTGACCTTATTCTGTTTTTAATTCAGAAATAGCTTATTGCATATCCTGAATGCCTTTAAATACGGATTGACAAATGGTCCCACAAAAGGATTTAACAACAAGATAAAGGTATTAAAACGGAGCAGCTACGGAATCCGGAATTTCAAACGGTTCCGAACCCGGATACTTCACTGTACATCATAGGATAAAAAGGTCGGTAATGCGGAGG
>Ga0129309_1001567_pt1 | contig 10890 bp, 9 predicted proteins | sample L1105metagenome_FD_94439 | JGI IMG/M metagenome (GOLD analysis project Ga0129309, IMG submission 94439) | Ring-tailed lemur group fecal microbial communities from Wisconsin, USA - L1105 metagenome | ecosystem: Host-associated > Mammals > Digestive system > Large intestine > Fecal | place: USA...
TAAGAAGCCATTTTTCGCAGAAAAATGAGCGGATTGCGAATGTTTTTGAGGATTGTGAGAGCACGCAGTGCGGAGCAATCCGGTATCAAAGGGGGCAAAAGACCTTTTGACCCCAACATCATGTCATTATAATAGATATATTGTAACAATTGCTGTTGACTCTTTCCAGCAGGAAGGAGGTGCCATCACGGAATACATAATAAAGAAAACCCAGAGAAACTGCCACTCTCTGGGTTTTTGCTATGCTATACGGACATAACTACTTTTCTTTGCTAACATTATATCAAATCAAAATCGGTGTTTTCTTAGAATTTCCCAGCTTTAGCGCTCTCCTCAATACTTACCGCAACGGCCACTGTCATTCCGACCATCGGGTTATTTCCGGCTCCAATCAGACCCATCATCTCAACATGAGCCGGAACGGAGGAGGAGCCTGCGAACTGGGCATCGGAGTGCATGCGTCCCAGTGTATCCGTCATACCGTAGGAAGCAGGACCTGCCGCCATGTTATCCGGATGAAGCGTACGGCCTGTGCCGCCGCCGGATGCAACGGAGAAGTACTTTTTGCCTTTTTCCAAACACTCTTTTTTATAGGTGCCTGCAACCGGGTGCTGGAATCTTGTCGGGTTTGTGGAGTTACCTGTAATGGAAACATCTACTCCCTCTTTCCACATGATGGCAACGCCTTCCGTCACATCATTCGCTCCGTAACAGTTAACTTTTGCCCTCAGTCCTTCGGAGTAAGATTTTCTCCAGAGTTCTTTAACCTCGCCTGTGTAATAATCCATCTCTGTCTCAACATAGGTGAATCCGTTAATACGGGAGATAATCTGTGCGGCATCTTTTCCTAAACCGTTTAAGATAACGCGAAGAGGTTTCTGACGCACTTTGTTGGCCTTCTCGGCAATACCGATGGCTCCCTCTGCGGCTGCAAAAGACTCATGGCCAGCCAGGAAACAGAAGCAGTCCGTCTCTTCTTCCAGAAGCATCTTGCCAAGGTTGCCGTGGCCTAAACCAACTTTTCGCTGGTCGGCAACGGAGCCCGGGATACAGAAGGACTGAAGTCCCTCACCGATTGCCGCCGCTGCGTCCGCCGCTCTTCTGCATCCTTTTTTGATGGCAATGGCAGCGCCTACCGTGTAAGCCCAGCCTGCATTTTCAAAGCAGATAGGCTGAATTTTCTTAACCTGGTCATATACGTTCAGTCCAGCATCTTTTGTGATTTTCTCAGCCTCTTCAATGGAAGCGATGCCATAGCTGTTTAATACGGAATTGATTTTGTCAATTCGTCTCTCATATGATTCAAATAATGCCATAACTCTATGATCCTCCTTAATAATTTACCTGCTATTAAGTCTATGTCTATGTAACTCTTTCAGGGGGTTCAAACGTTCCCTGCTGATTATCCCGCTTATTCCTGTCTCGGATCGATAATCTTCACCGCATCGTCCACACGACCGTACTGGCCTTTGGATTTCTCGTATGCGGTAGTTGGATCGTCGCCCTTCTTGATGAAATCCGTCATCTTGCCGAAATTTACGAACTGGTATCCGATAATCTGGTTTTCTTCATCGAGAGCGATTCCCGTTACATAGCCTTCTGCCATCTCCAGGTAACGCGGACCTTTCTTTAATGTTCCATACATTGTACCAACCTGAGAACGAAGTCCCTTGCCCAGATCCTCAAGACCCGCACCGATTGGAAGACCATCCTCAGAGAATGCGCTCTGTGTTCTTCCGTATGCGATCTGAAGGAAGAGTTCTCTCATCGCCGTATTAATTGCGTCGCAGACAAGGTCTGTGTTCAGCGCCTCCAGGACCGTTCTTCCGGGAAGGATCTCCGCTGCCATGGCTGCGGAATGTGTCATGCCTGAACATCCGATTGTCTCTACTAAAGCTTCCTGAATGATTCCCTCTTTAACATTCAGAGTCAGCTTACAGGCGCCCTGCTGCGGAGCACACCAGCCCACGCCGTGAGTTAAACCGGAGATATCTTTCACCTCTCTGGATTTTACCCATTTTGCTTCTTCCGGAATCGGAGCACAGCCGTGATTAACGCCCTGCGCTACTGGACACATACTTTCAACTTCGTGTGAATAAATCATTTTAAGACTCCTTTCAAAATGAATGTGTTAGTACTTTGTTAATTTTATCACATCATACTTGTACATATTATCTCACGTATCCCTCAATTCGTCTATAGTTTTTTGCTGAAAACTTTTCACAAAACTACAGGCATTTTTTTGAGTATTTACGTCGTTTTTTGTAACCCCGGCCCCATTCTTTTCTCCACTTTCCGCAGCGTCATCTTATATGCGATATAAAAGATAATTCCCTTAGCCACACTGGATACGGTAAGCGCCCACCAGATTCCGTTCAGCCCAAGTCCCATCGAGGAAAATACAATTGCAAGCGGTATCCTGGCCGAAGTCAGGATTATGCTCAGGACTGATGGTATCGAGGTTTTGCCTAAGCCGGCAAACGCTCCGATGGATGTCAGTTCAATCAGCATAAAGAACTGGGAAAGGCCGAGAATCCGAAGATATTCCACTCCGGCCCCGAGTACATCCGGCTCCCGGATAAAAATACTGAAAATAGGTTCCGCCAGAAATATCAGCAGGGATGTCGTCATCAGTCCCCAGATCCCCATCATTTTCACCGCCGCTGAAAACCCTTTTTTAACCCGGTCAAACAGACCCGCGCCAAAATTCTGGCCGGTGAATGAATTGACTGCTGCCGCAAATCCCTCTCCCACCATCCAGGAAACTGATTCCACCTGGCCGCCGACTCTCTGAATCGCCACCGCCGTGTCTCCCCACCCGGTCACCAGTCTCGTCAGTACCATGGAAATACTGGCATAAATAAGGTTTTGAATCGAAGCGGGAAATCCGATTGTGACAATCTCTTTAATATAGCGGACCGGGGTAACGGTGAACAACCGGAAGCTGCCAAAGAGAACCTCTTCTTTTCTGACAGCCAGAATAAAAATAAATGAAACCGTAATCTGGGCCGTGACGGTCGCCACTGCGGCGCCCACTACTCCCATGGCCGGAAACGGACCAATCCCGAATATCAGAACCGGATCTAATACCATATTAGCCGCAAGTCCGATCACATTTGCCTTAAACGGCGTTTTACTGTCTCCGTTAGCCGTAAGGATACCTGTAAGCACTGAATTGATATACGGAAAAAGAATCAGCCCGCAGACAATCCTCAGATAATTCTGTGAATTTGCAATAATTACCGGATCCTTCAACCCGAAAAATCCAATCAGATACTTTGCGCCAAAGAACGAAATCAGGCCGAACATCACGGCAAACAGCAGTCCCATCTGAATTGCGCATTTAGCGTACTGGGCCGCATCTTTTTCATTGCCGGCGCCGAGAGCGTGCGCTACTTTTACCTGGCCCCCGATTTTAGCCAGATCCACGATTCCCTGTGACAGCCAGCTATACATTCCGGCGGTACCCACTGCCGTCACCGCCCCGGCCCCCAGTCTTCCTATCCATGCCATGTCTGTCAGATTATACGCCATCTGAACCAGTGATGTAGCCATAATCGGCACTGCCAGCCGGGTAAGGCCGGGCAGGATTGGCTCATGGAGCAAATCTACCTTTTTCTTCATTTCATATTCCCTCAACAATTTAATATTATAAAAAATGCACTCCGCGGATCTTTTTCCGCCAGCCGGCGGCAGCCTGCGGTCTCCGCCCGCAGATTACCGCCTTCAATCAGCAACAGCCCCGGCCGACACTCTACGTTCCGGCCAGGGCTGCATTCATTTTAAGAGAGGCGGTTCGAGCGTATTTGAAAACGCGCTCGAATACAGACGGCCCCTTTAAGCACATTATTTGTAACAGTTCAGACAGTTTAAACTGTGACCATTATTTACCGGAAAGGTACTCATCAATCCCGCGGGCTCCGGCGCGTCCGGCTTCCATTGCAAGGATCACCGTCGCAGCTCCCGTCACAGCGTCTCCGCCTGCATACACGCCCTCTTTCGTCGTCTTTCCATCGGCCTCATCGGCGATAATGCATTTCCAGCGGTTTACGCTCAGTCCCTCCGTAGTCGCCGATATCAGCGGGTTCGGGGAGGTGCCAAGCGCCATGATAACCGTGTCCGCATCAATCCTGAAATCAGAACCGGCCTTCTCCACCGGCCTTCTTCTGCCCGATTCATCCGGCTCCCCAAGCTCCATCCTCCGGCAGATGATCCCGTTTACCCAGCCATTCTCGTCCGTCAGGATTTCCACCGGATTGGTCAGAAGGTTGAAACGGATTCCCTCCTCCTTTGCATGATGTACTTCCTCCGCCCTGGCAGGCAGCTCCTTCTCGCTTCTTCTGTATACGATATGTACCTCGGCTCCCAGACGCAGCGCCGTCCTGGCCGCATCCATGGCAACGTTTCCTCCTCCGACTACCACTACCTTCTTTCCTATCATCAGAGGTGTGTCATAGTCATCGCGGAACGCCTTCATCAGGTTGCTTCTTGTCAGATATTCATTGGCTGAGAACACTCCGTTCGCATTCTCCCCCGGGATTCCCATGAACTTCGGCAGGCCCGCTCCCGAACCGATGAACACGGCCTGAAAGCCCTCTTCCTCCATCAGCTCATCGATGGTCACCGATTTCCCGATTATCACGTTGGTCTCCAGCTTTACGCCCAGCTTCTTCACATTCTCTATCTCCGGCTGTACGACGCCCTCCTTTGGAAGACGGAACTCCGGGATTCCGTAGGTCAGCACGCCGCCCGGCTCGTGAAGGGCCTCAAAAATCGTGACCTCATAACCGAGCTTTGCCAGATCCCCGGCGCAGGTCAGGCCGCAGGGGCCGGAGCCGATCACCGCCACCTTTTTCCCGTTCGTCTTCTCCGGCGCCTCCGGCACAAAGCCATGCTCTCTGGACCAGTCGGCCACAAAACGCTCCAGCTTTCCGATGGAAACAGGCTCTCCCTTGATGCCGCGGATGCACTGCCCCTCACACTGCGTCTCCTGCGGGCAGACACGGCCGCATACCGCCGGCAGAGCCGACGCCTTCGCTATCACGCGGGCAGCCTCCTCAAGCTCTCCCTTCTTTACCTCTTCGATAAACGCCGGGATATCGATTGCCACCGGGCAGCCTGCGATACATTTGGCATTCTTACAATTTAAGCAGCGCTCCGCCTCCGCCATGGCCTCCTCTTTATTATAACCCAGGCACACCTCCTCAAAGTTGGCGGCCCGCACCTGGGGTTCCTGTTCCCTCACCGGTACTTTAACCATCATGTCTCTTCTGGCTTCCATTATTCCTCACCTCCGCAATGTCCGCATCCGCCGTGATGTGTGGCGCCCTCCTGCTGTCTCAGCATAGCCCTGCCTTCCTGGGTCCGGTACAGCTGCTGCCTCTTCATCGCCTCATCAAAATTGACCTGATGGCCGTCGAACTCCGGCCCGTCCACGCAGGCGAACTTCACCTTGTCTCCCACCGTCACACGGCAGGCTCCGCACATCCCTGTCCCATCCACCATGATGGGGTTTAAGCTGACAACCGTCGGCAGATTCAGCTTCTTTGTCAGCAGACAGACGAATTTCATCATGATCATCGGGCCGATGGCAACACAGGTATCATAACGCCTGCCCTCTTTCTCCACCAGCTCCGTTATAACCTCCGTTACCATTCCTTTGCGGCCATAGGAGCCGTCATCCGTTGTTATGTAAAGATTCTCCGCCTGCTCCTCCATCTCCTTTGTCAGAATCAGGAGATCCTTTGTCTTGGAGCCGACGATAACATCCACCTTGACGCCGTGTTCCTTTAACCACTTCACCTGCGGGTATACCGGAGCCGTTCCGACTCCTCCTGCCACGTAGAGAATCCGTTTCTTTTTCAGTTCCTCCGGGTCCTCCTTCACAAAGTCGGAAGGATTTCCAAGGGGACCCACAAAATCACGGAAGGTATCCCCTTCCTTCAAAAGTGCCATCCGCTCCGTCGACGCCCCGACCGTCTGGAACACGATGGTAACTGTCCCTTGTTCCCTGTCATAATCACAAATGGTCAGAGGAATCCGTTCCCCCTCTTCATCTATCCTGACAATCACAAACTCCCCCGGTTCGCATGAGCGCGCAACTCTGGGAGCTTCCACTTCCATCAGATAAATTTTATCAGCCAGCTTTTCCGCTTTTAAAATCTGATACATGTTTCTCCTCCTGTTTCCTCGTTCTATTCAACCTGTCGTTAACTTTTGTATACCGGCCTATGCGGTCCGGCAGACCGGCAAAACCGGCGCCGCTGCCGGATGATGGCAATAAATATGCAAAAGATTGCCTACATTTTACCACTTCACCTCTATAAAGACAAGCAAAAACGTGGCTTCACCTCCAAAAATACTGCTGTCTGTTCAAATCCGCCATACCGGATGTGCAAAAATCAGCCTAATTCCTATGGCCTCTTATATTTCCTGAATTCATAACACAAATTAAAATAAGTCTGCTCATCACTTTCTTCCGTCACAATCCAGCCCTCTTTGTCCAGATTCACAAGATAAGTATCCGCCTGATAAGCATAATCAATATAAGTGATGTGCGCCGTATCACAGTAGGGAAGGAACTGCTCGTAAACACTCTGTCCGCCGATAATGAAAACATCTTCATCCGTAAATCCCCGTTCTTCTTTATACCATTTGATCCTATTCAACACCTCTTCCACACTGTGGCAGACATCCGCTCCTTTTAACTTAAAGCTTTTATCCGTTGTCAGAATGAGATTGATTCTGCCGTCCAACGGTCTCTCCCCCGGCAGAGTGAGCAGAGTCTTTCTCCCCATCACAATAATTTTTCCCATCGTTTCCTGGCGGAACCACTTCTGGTCCGCAGGTATCGCAACCAGCATCTGCCCTTTATGACCAATAGCCCAGTTCTTATCCACTGCCGCAATTAACTGCATACCGTACCTGTCCTTCCTTTTGTTTTCCGGCTGAAGCGCTATCTCTTCTATAAATATAGATACAGGATACGTATCACCGGAATTCCTCCGGGAACTGTCTCCTCAGCGTTTTCATCATACTGAGCGCATTGATATTAAACGCCTCATCCGGCTGCTCCTTTTTATCTACATTTCCATGAAAAATTCTCTCCAGCTCTTTAAGCGCTTCCTCATCAGAAGTGCACCGTTTCATTACATCCGTCATCTGTTTTTTACTGCCCTCCAGCTTTTCCAGCAGAATATCCCAGATTCTCGGCTTATCCGCCTCACTGACTGGGCCGTAATGGTTTAATATAATTTCTTTCACATGATATTTCGCCGATTTTAAAATGGATTCCCTTGCGCCGATATAATCAACCAGAAAAGCCGGCATATAACCGCCATAAGGTCCCATCACCCCGACCGACTCACTGCACAGCATCAATTCACCATCCACAATATAGGACAGCGAGCATTTCGTATGACCGGTTGTTTCAAACGCCAGGACACTGTGATTTCCTATTTTGACGGTTTCTCCATCCTCCAGCACGACATCGACTCTGAGATCTTCATCCCTGTAATTCCTGTCCCAGTCCATTCCCGCCGCTTCTGCCGCGTCACCGCTCAGGCTGCGAATCACGGAGAGTGCAGATGGCTTTAGCAGTATTTCCCTTGCGCGCTCTGAGCCGTATACCTTAACTCCCGGCCAGGCCTTGCGCACGGCCGGAAGACCGGCCACATGATCATAATGGGAATGGGATATCAGAACGGCATCCACCTGCCCGTCTCCCAGCTCCCTCCTTATATTTTCTATCATCAAATCTGCCGCATAGGCCATTCCTGCCTCAAACAGAATATTTGCTTCACCCTTAATTAAAAACACGGCTGCTTTTCCAACTCCGGATACATCTGTGACTGTCATTTTTTTTCTCCTTTCCGGTTCTTTGCCGCCATCTCAAGTTTATCAGGGGTAATTTTACTATATTTTTCTTTTAAATACAAGGTTTGGCAGGAGTGTTTTCTCATTGTTTTTCTCATTTGCGCACATTGCGTCAGGCGCCGGTTCATTCGTGCAGCGTATCTGCCATTGTCTCCTGCCATATATTTTTTATTTATTGAAACTTTCTGCCCACTCTGCCCGTCTATCTATTGTTATTAAATATTACTTATGAGAAAAGAGAAGTCCTGGTTATGGTTTTCAGCAGTCTTACTTTCATTTTTTATTTTTTACCGATATTCCTGTTTGTATATTTCCTGACTCCCCGCAGGTGGAAGAACGCCTGCCTTCTGGCGGGGAGCCTGTTATTCTACTCATTTGGAGTCAAAGACCACCCTCTCTACGCGGCGCTTCTGCTCTTTTCCGTCTTCGTCAATTACCGTCTGGGTATAAGACTTGGACGCAGAAGGAAAAGCGGCTGTCGGAAAGGATGGCTGGCTGCGGGAATTTTTTACAACCTCTCATGGCTTGTGCTGTTTAAATATGCCGGATTTATTTCGGAAAATATTAACTTATTACTTGCTGAAACAGGCTGCTCCTTCCGGCTGTCAAGTCCCGCCTTTATTTTGCCCATTGGAATCAGCTTCTACACATTCCAGGCCATTTCCTACCTGACAGACGTTTACCGGAAGGATATCTGTTTCGAACCATCCCTCATCAATTTTGGCATGTATATCTGCATGTTTCCCCAGCTGATAGCAGGTCCGATTGTCACGTACGCTTCTGTCCGGAAGCAAATCAGCGCACGCAGGCACTCTCTTTTACACCTGGAAAACGGGCTTCGCGAATTTACGATCGGATTAGGCCTAAAGGTTTTACTGGCAAATCAAATCGGAGGACTCTGGAATGATGTGAAGGCCATAGGCTATGAGAGCATTTCCACCCCATTAGCTTGGCTCGGACTCACCGCATTCAGCATGCAGATTTACTTTGATTTTTACGGCTATTCTCTGATGGCAAAGGGGCTTGGCGAAATCCTCGGCTTTAAGCTGCCCAATAACTTTGAGCATCCCTACATGGCTCTGTCCATGACGGAATTCTGGCGGAAATGGCACATAACTCTCGGAAACTGGTTCCGGGACTACCTGTATATCCCGTTGGGAGGAAACAGAAAGAAACCGGCGCGGACCTTCTTTAATCTGTTTTCCGTATGGCTCTTAACCGGGTTCTGGCATGGCGCCAGTTGGAATTTTCTACTTTGGGGATTGCTCCTCTTTGTGCTGATATCCGTTGAAAAGCTGGCCCTGCTGCGTTTCCTGCACCGTTTTCCGTTTGCAGGACATGCCTACATGGCTTTGGCAATTCCATTGACCTGGATGGTATTTGCATTACCGGAACTGTCTGATATATCAGTCTATGTCCAAAGGCTTTTTCCTTTCCTGGCACGAAATACCCAACTCACCTATTTCAATGGTGATTTTTTGAAATACGGCAGGTTGTATTCCGGCTCTTTGACGGCCGGACTTGTCTTTATAACAGCTCTGCCCCGAAATATCTACAATCATTACAAAAAGAATGTCATCACCGCAGTGATCCTTCTGCTTTTATTCTGGGCCTGCATCTACCGCATCCGCGCAGGCGCCGATGACCCGTTTTTATATTTCAGATTTTAAGGAGAAAAAGCAATGCACAAATACTGGTATACGATTCTCCTGTCCTTCAGCCTGTTCATCGCCGCCGCTGCCGCAATGATCGGAGGTGTTCTGATGAAACCGGAAGCCGGAAAGACAGTGAAACAAGATTTTGCCGCATCAGCCGCCGTCCGGGATCCTGCCTTCCCCGTATCTGCCGCTCTTTCGTCAACTCTTCCGGAGACTCTGCGTCCCTCCGACTCCCTAAAAGCTCTGCCGTTGCCCGCTCCCCCGGAGTCTCCGCCCTCACCCTCAGAGCCGTCAAAGACTTCCGGCAACGCTCCCGGCGAACCCGGATCGGACGGCTGGAAGAAGGAACTTGGTGCAGTCAGCCCTGATTTGACGGACGTACTGTTTATCGGAGATTCCAGAACGGTCGGCCTGTCGGAATACGGCGACTTGGGAAATGCCGACGTATTCGCAGATTCCGGGATGAGCGTCTTTAATCTACTGGACAGCAAACCGAAAAAAGGCGCTGGAAGTGATAAGACTTTAAATCAGCTTCTGGAGGAAAAAAATTATAAGGCCGTCTTCCTGATGCTCGGCATCAATGAACTGGGCTACGGCAATCAAAATATTTTAAAGCAGTACCGGACCGTTGTTAGCTATATAAAAGAAAAGCAGCCCGAAGCAGTCCTGATTCTGGAAGCTAACCTGCATGTAACCAAAACAAAGTCGGACCGGAGCCCTATTTACAATAATGAAAATATCAATGCGCTGAATCAGGGTATCAAACAGATTGCCGCAGAGGAGAATTGCCCTTATATGGATGTCAATGTAATATTCGACGATGAAAGCGGCAATCTGAATGAAACGTATACGACCGACGGCTCCCATGTTCTTGGTAAATATTATGCGTTATGGACAGAATGGATTTTTGATTGAGGATGGAGGACGCGTCCGGAACGGACCATGTCCGGTGTGGCGAGGGGTATGGCTGAGTCTTCCATCCCCGGTTGGAGGGTGTCGTGAGGGGGGAATCCGGCCGGAATGAATTGCTGCGGGGAACGTTTGCACTCTTTGGAGTGCGCATCGGAATGCTAAGCTCGTGAGGGACCTCGCTAAGCACCGGCGGACTCCCATGTCCCCTCCGCAATTGATTCCGCCTACTTCCCCGGGGCAGGGTTTCGCCGGGGACGGAAGACTCAGGAGGAGGTTTTCGCGGCACCGGACATGGTCCGTTACGGCCGCTGATTGTCTCCAGCCTCAGGGGGGACGGGAACCTTGTCGCGGCCACTACATATTTCCGATAGATAATAGTCTGTGCAGTACGGTTATTCCTCGCTCTAAATGGAGATTTAACTGAGGTTGGAGGACGCGTCCGGAA
>Ga0129309_1001573_pt1 | contig 10866 bp, 15 predicted proteins | sample L1105metagenome_FD_94439 | JGI IMG/M metagenome (GOLD analysis project Ga0129309, IMG submission 94439) | Ring-tailed lemur group fecal microbial communities from Wisconsin, USA - L1105 metagenome | ecosystem: Host-associated > Mammals > Digestive system > Large intestine > Fecal | place: USA...
AAAATAACTACATCTTCGGCGCGACGGTGGAGCAGCTGGCTGCGCTCCGGGAATATGACCCGTCCCGGATTTTACAGGAGAACGCCCGAATTCGACGGGTAGTGGAAACTCTGATTGACGGAACCTTTTCTGACGGCGGCACCGGTATGTTCCGGGAACTGTATGATTCCCTGACTGTCGGCGCCTCCTGGCACAAACCGGATCAATATTTTCTGTTGCTGGATTTTTTATCCTATTGCGATGCAAAGTGTCGGGCCAATCAGGATTACGCCCGGCAGCGGACGGCGTTTACTCGCAAATGCCTGATGAATACGGCGGGTGCAGGTGTTTTTTCCAGCGACCGGACAATTGCAGAATATGCGTCAGAAATCTGGAGGGTAAAAGCAGAAGAAAAATAGCAGTTTTTCGAAAAAATGCGGTAGCTATAAAAAAGAGGCGGAAATAGAAGATTTCCGCCTCTTTTTCTGTGGGTTTACTCAAAAACAGAGTGATTTACAGAGCTTTTTCGAAAAGGCAGTGTAGTGTAAAAGGGGTTGACAAAATATTACGACAAGTGTAGTATATAGATATACTTCAAATGTAGTAAAAGGATGGCGGCCATTTTCAAAAGGAGGAGAGACGAATGGAAAAAATGCGGCGGCTGCCCGACACAGAGCTCGAAGTAATGCTCGTTCTGTGGGAGGCTGAAGGAGAGGTTCCCCGCTCTTATTTTGACCGGCAGCTGAAAGATAAGCACTGGAATATCAACACCATCAATACTTATCTTTCCCGGCTGGCGGAAAAGGGGTTTCTCATCTGTGAAAAAAGAGGAAAGATGAATGTTTATCGCCCTGCGGTGACCCAGCAGGAGTATCTGGCTTTTGAAAGCCGTTCCGTACTGGACCGGCTGTATGGCAGTTCAGTGAAACGCTTTGTAGCGGCTTTATACCAGGATAAAAAAGTGGATGACAAGCAGTTGGGAGAGCTGGAAGAGTTTTTGGAGGAGTTAAAAAGGAGGGGCTAGAGATGCTGGAAAAGCTGTTTGCCAATCTGGTGGAGATTACGGTGATTATGTCGTTTTTGATTGTAGTGTTTCTTTTGCTCACACCGCTTCTGCGGCGGAAATACGCGGCAAAATGGCGATGCTGGGCGTGGATGCTGATATCGCTGCGGCTTTTGATCCCGGTGAACTTCTCAATCCCCCAGGCGCCAGTACAGGTGCAGATCCCCAATCAGACAGTGCTTTGGGTTCCGGCAGCGACCAATACTGCCGGTGTGACACAGCTCCCAGCGGCTTCGCCTGCGGTAGGCACGACCGATGGTACAGCGAATGAGCGGGCCTATGCCATCGACAACCTGTTTTGGGAATTTACAGAATCCCTGCGATGATAAAAAACGGACCGGCCCAAAGGGGCAGTGTTCGTTGGAGAATAATGTGAGCGGCGTGTCTTTCGTAGCCACACCGTTTCTACTGGTTGTATGAATGTGAGGATAGCCGAAAAGCGGTGCAAGGGAGTCGGCCCCTTGTCCGGAACAGAGTGACGAAAAACATCCCGGACATTCAAGTGTCCGGGATGTTCCGTCTTGCAAAGTACGCATACAGGGCTTGCCCCATATAAAAGTGTGCCTTAGTGCAAAAGGATTTTGAAGCAGTTCGGGGAATTGGAATTTGACTAGTTCTTTTTCCCCTTAAACTTGCAAATATAGTGAACGATAATTACCACACACACTATTATTACGGCTCCACATACGATCATGTCAGTTACAGTTAAAATACCGCCGGTTATGTGCATTGCCAAATAGTAAATGCTCCAAATAAGAGCAAGTATTGAAAAGCAAAACCATGTTTTCATTTTCATATGTTATGATCACCGCCTTTGGTAAAATACCGGTTTAGCGCATACTTTTTATTAAACATATTGTAGCAGAAACCTGCAAAGAAATCTACTGAACAAAGAGAAACGCCTGAAGAATTCACAAATGTTCCGGGCATTCTACTTGTATTCAGCCAACAGCTTTTTGGGGGCACATACAGTGCTGTCTTACGAACACTGACCAAAAAAGCTGGTCCGTTTTTGCTGGATTTTTTACAGATATTCTCCTATAATGGAACCAAAAGGGGGAGAGCTTTTGGAACAGGTATGGGAACAGATGAAAACAGGCTTGCAGAAATGCGAACGCTGTGGACTTTGCCGGACCAGAACCCAAGCGGTCTGGGGGGTAGGCAATCCGCGGACAAAGGTGCTTTTGATAGGAGAAGCACCAGGCAAAAACGAGGACGAACAGGGGGAGCCTTTTGTGGGGCGAAGCGGACAGCTTTTGGATAAAATGCTCGCCGTAGTGGACTTGGACCGAAAGCGCAACATTTATATTACGAACATTGTCAAATGCCGCCCGCCGGAAAACCGCGACCCAGCGCCGGAGGAAGTGGCGGCCTGTCTGGACTATCTGCGGGAGCAAACCAGAATTCTGGCCCCGAAAATTATTGTCTGCCTGGGCAGAATCAGCGCTACGAGGATTATTGATCCCGGATTTAAGGTGACAAAACAGCATGGGCAATGGGTGGAAAAAGGCGGTATCCATATGATGGGTACTTTCCATCCGGCGGCACTTCTGCGCAATCCGGGCAACAAGCCGGGAGCACTGGAGGATTTTCTGGGACTGCGGGAAAAAATCCGCCAGTTATGTCCAGAAGTATATGAGCTGTAAGCGGCTGTCTGCTGTGGAAAACATAAAACGGGACGCTCAGGACAAAAAATCCTGAAGCGTCCATTTTTTTAGAAAATGATCGATGCACTGGGCAAAATCCTCCCAAAAAGGAAGAGTGGTACAGCCGTCTCTGCGCGGACAGAGATTCCTTTCGGTTTCCAAACAGGCCACCGGAGCGAGATTGCCCTCGGTGACTTTAAGGATTTCCCATGCAGTGTATTCCGATGGATCCCGCGTCAGGCGGTATCCGCCGTTGTTGCCGCGAACGCCCTGGATCAGGCCGTCTTTTTTCAAAAGGGAGACAATCTGTTCTAAATATTTGATGTCAATGCCCTGTCGGTTGGCAATATCTCTCAAGGGAATATAGCAGCTTTCGCTTTTTTGCTGCTGCGCCAAATCGATCATCATGCGAAGGGCATAGCGGCCTTTGGTGGATATTTTCATGGCCTTTCTCCTTTCGGGAAATTTTTCTATCTCATATTAAACCAATCGGAATTCTCTGTAAAGAAGTTTCTCCGAATTTTTGACACCGGATTTTCCAATATCGGGGCTACCCATTCCGGCTGCCGGCAGAATGAACAAAGAAAATCGGGCGGTTTCAAAGCGCTTGTTTTTTGCCATCCGCTTTGGGAAAATCGTTGCCGGATTTTTTGTATGCTGTCTTCCGGATGAAAAATGGACGCAGGAATAAAAGCCTTCTTTTTCGCGCATACTGCCGTTGGTTGCCGGATAAAACAAAGGCGATATAAAGTGTCCGGGGACCCTTTTTGCCCGGTGTGGTATATACTGAATCAGTATCGAAAAAAGGAGAGATCAAGATGGAATGGACTTTGGATCAGATGCCGCTGGGACAGGAAGCGGTGGTGCTGCAGATAGAAGAAAACAGCATGCTGGGCCGGCGGATGCGGGAAATGGGGATCACGGAAGGGGTGCGCATCTGCCGCAAGCGCCAGGCTCCGCTGGGAGATCCTTCGGTCTATATGGTGCGCGGAAGCGCATTGGCAATCCGCAATATGGATGCGGCGCATATCCTTGTCCGCCCGGTGCATATATCTGTTGCGGGAGGTTTTATAAACCGCCGCAAAGAGCGCTGAATCTTTTCCTCCCCATCTGCCTTACGGCAGAGCCGAAAAACGGCGGCAAAGGGAGGGCAAAATATGCCAAATCGAACGATCGGGCTGGCGGGAAATCCCAACTGCGGTAAGACCACTCTGTTTAACCGGTTGACCGGCGCCCGGCAGGTGACAGGAAACTGGCCTGGTGTGACAGTGGAACGAAAGGAAGGACAGGTGAAGGGTAAGCCCTGGACGTTGGTGGATTTGCCGGGAACTTATTCTTTGATTTCCTATTCCCCGGAGGAAAAAGTAGCTGCTTCTTTTTTGCGGGATACGCCTCCGGATCTGGTGCTGAATATCGTGGACGCCACCGCGTTGGAGCGCAACCTGTTTCTGACGCTGCAGCTGCTGGAACAAAATCTGCCAACGGTGGTGGCGGTGAATCTATGCGATCAGCTCGCCAAAAACGGGGGAAGAGTGGATTGCAAGGTGCTGTCTCAGCGTCTTGGGGTACCGGTGATCCCCATATCGGCGCGCAGTGGGGAAAACATCGGGAAACTGGTAAAAGCGCTGGAAAAGGCTGAGAAGCGGCCTGGCGTTGGGCCGGCGCTGTTTGCGCTGAATGCAGATCAGTCTCAGGAGGATCGGTACGAAATGATCCGCCTGCTGCTGGACGGCGTTTATGACAGCGGCGCCGCAGTCGACAGGCTGACGGAGCGGCTGGACAATATCCTGACCAACCGGTATCTGGCAATCCCGATTTTTCTGCTGGTGATGCTTTTGATGTTCACTGTTATTTTCGGTCCTCCCGGTATGGCAATGAAAGCGGCGGCGGAGCATGGTGCGCAGGCGGTATCTCTTTGGCTGCAGGCCCTGCTGGATCGGGCCGGAGCGTCCTGGTGGGCGAAAGAAATGGTGGTGGATGGCATCTGGGCAGGCGTTGGCGGTATGCTGACCTTTCTGCCGCAGATGGCGCTTTTATTTTTATTCCTTTCCCTGTTGGAGGACAGCGGCTACATGGCCCGGGGCGCGTTTGTGATGGACCGGCTGTTTCAAAAGGCAGGGCTTTCAGGAAAGGCGTTTATCCCCCTGGTGATGGGCTTTGGCTGCACCACTCCCGCTGCAATGGCCGCACGCACATTGGAACGGGAAGAGGAACGCCGGCTGACAGTACGGATGCTGCCTTTCTTCTCCTGCGGGGCCAAGCTGCCGGTTTATATTCTTTTTACAGCGGCTTTTTTCCCGAAAAGCCAGGGCCTTTTGATTTTCGGCTTATACATATTGGGCGTAGCGCTGGGGGTATTATGGATTCGCCTAACCGGCGGGGCTGCGGTAAAATCCCCAAGCGCTCCTTTTTTGATGGAGTTGCCGCCATACCGCCTGCCCACGCTTTGGGGTACCCTGCGCCATCTTTGGGACAAGTGCAGGGGATTTGTGGCAAAGGCCGGTACGGTTATCGTGTCTTTCAGCGCGTTGATCTGGCTGACGCAGCACCTGACCTTCTCGCTGGACTGGACCAACCAGGCCAGCATCAGCATATTTGGCACCATTGGAGAATGGCTGGCTCCGTTGTTTCGGCCGCTGGGTTTTGGCAGCTGGCAGGCGGCAGTATCGCTGCTGGCGGGGATTGTTGCCAAAGAGGCGGTGGTCAGTTCCATGGCGTCGCTGTATGCTTACGGAAATGCGGCCGGGCTGACCGCCGCTTTGCAGCAGGCCTTCACTCCGGCGTCGGCTTTGTCCTTTTTGGTATTTGTACTGCTGTATATGCCCTGCGTGGCGGCGTTCGCCACCATCCGGCGGGAGTTGGGAGGATGGCATGCAGGATTGATGGCTATGGCAGGCCAGACAGTTGTAGCGTATGTCGCTGCTTTTTTCGTTTACCGGATTGCATTGCTTTTTTGGCCTATATAAGCCGGCGCAGGCTCTTTTTGCCGGAATTCACAAAAGGAACCGGAAAAAGCTTGGATTTTTTCTAATTGTGTAAAGAAAAAAGCCTTGACTCTTCCGTTTTTTTTTTGTATAATAACCGTTGTAAGTTGTAAAGGGCTGGCCTTTACATAATACCGCCAGAATAGAGCAAGGGAGAGATTTGGATGAAAAATCTGGATATTTCGGTGTTGCTTGACTTCTATGGCGATATGCTCACCGAAAAACAGCGGGAGGTTATCGGCTTTTATTATAACGAGGATCTGTCGTTGTCAGAAATCGGCGAGTTTGAGGGGATCACCCGCCAGGGCGTGCGGGATTCCATCAAACGCGGCGAGGCGGTGCTTTTGGAAATGGAAGAGCGGTTGGGCCTGGCGAAACGCTTTCGGAAAATGCAGGACGGCATTGAACGGATTGTCCAGTGCGCGCAGGATATCAATTTTTATAACAACGAGTTTGGATATTCCAAAATAATTGAGGAAAAGGCGGACGAGATCATCCGCCTGGCAAAAGAACTGGATGAATAGAGGTAGACCATGGCATTTGAAGGATTGTCCGACAAACTAGCGGCAGCTTTTAAAAAGCTGCGCTCAAAAGGAAAGCTGACCGAGGCTGATGTGAAAGAGGCCATGCGGGAAGTTCGCCTCGCTTTGTTGGAGGCGGACGTCAACTATAAGGTGGCGAAGGATTTTATCGCCTGCGTTACCGAAAAGGCCATCGGTTCCCAGGTGCTGGAGAGCCTGACCCCGGCTCAGCATGTCATCAAAATTGTCAACGAGGAACTGACTGCGCTGATGGGCTCTGAACAGGCCCGGATCAATATTTCTTCCAAAATCCCTACCATCATCATGATGTGCGGCCTGCAGGGTTCCGGTAAAACTACCCATTCGGGCAAGCTGGCACTCCACTTTAAAAAACAGGGAAAGCGGCCGCTTTTGGTCGCCTGTGATATCTACCGGCCTGCGGCTATTGAACAGCTGAAGGTAGTCGGCGGCAAGGTGGATGTGCCGGTGTTTGAGATGGGACAGACCGATCCGGTGGAGATCGCCCGCAAGGCGGTGGCCTATGCCAAAGACTACGGCCGGGATATTGTGATTTTGGATACCGCGGGACGGCTTCACATCGACGAAGAACTGATGGCGGAGCTGCAGCGGGTCAAAGCCGAGGTCAAACCGGATGAGATTCTGCTGGTGCTGGACGCCATGACCGGCCAGGACGCGGTCAATGTGGCCAAGTCCTTTGACGATACGCTGGGCATTGACGGTACGATCTTGACCAAACTGGACGGCGACACCCGCGGCGGCGCGGCGCTGTCCATCCGGGCAGTGACCGGCAAGCCCATCAAATTTGTGGGTATGGGCGAAAAATTAGAGGATCTGGAGCCGTTTTTCCCGGACCGGATGGCTTCGCGTATTCTGGGCATGGGCGATGTGCTGACCCTGATTGATAAGGCTCAGGAGCAGTTTGATGAAAAGCAGGCGGCCAAAACGGCACAGCGCTTAAAAGAAAATAAATTTGATCTCAATGATCTTCTGGATCAAATGCATCAGTTGAAGAAAATGGGGCCGTTGCAGCAGGTGATGTCCATGCTGCCGGGTCAAAAGGTTCAGATCAAGGATGAGGATGCGGAAAAAGGAGAAGCGGAGCTTCGAAAAATGGAGGCGATTATTACCTCTATGACCGCTAAGGAAAGGGAAAAGCCCTCTCTGATCAATCCGTCTCGCAAACGCCGCATCGCGGCCGGCAGCGGAACAAAGGTAGAGGATGTCAACCGGGTGCTGCGCCAGTATGAACAGATGCAGAAAATGCTCAAGCAGTTTTCCAATCCGGGAAAAATGAGCAAAAAGCTGCGCCGCATGGGTGGAATGCCAGGTATGGGCGGAATGCCCGGCGCAGGCGGCGGATTCCCGTTTATGTAACATTTGGTATCAACCGGCTGACCGGTCAGTATACACAATCAAATTTATGGAGGTGACAGACATGGCTGTTAAAATAAGACTTCGCAGAATGGGCGCGAAAAAAGCTCCTTTCTACCGTATCGTCTTAGCCGATTCCAGATATCCCAGAGATGGCAGATTTATTGAGGAAGTCGGTTATTATGATCCGACCAAGGAGCCTTCCGTCATCAAAGTTGATGAGGAAAAAGCGAAAAAATGGATTTCTACCGGCGCGCAACCTACCGATACCGTGAAATCCCTGCTGAAAATTGCCGGCGTGCTCTAATCGGTGAAAGGTGATACGTTATGGAAGAACTGTTAGTGACAATCGCAAAAGGCCTTGTGGAAGACAAGGACGCAGTTTCTGTAACCGCTGATGCCCCCGATGAAGAGGGTATGGTTGTGTACCATCTGCACGTGGGCCCCGACGATATGGGCAGAGTCATCGGCAAACAGGGCCGGATTGCCAAGTCCATCCGCTCTGTGATGAAAGCTGCCGCTACCCGTCAGGGAACCAAAATAGCGGTAGAGATCGATTAGTATTTGCTTACAAAGGCCGAAAGGGACTGTAATAAAAGGGCAGGCGGGCATGATCCGGATATCCTTTTGTTGCAGTCTCGTTTTGTTTCGGCGCGCTTTAAGGAGAGTATCCCATGAAAAAGAAATTCCTGGAGATTGGAAAAATCGTGACCACCCATGGCGTAATGGGCGAGGTAAAAGTCTATCCCTGGTGTGATACGCCGGATTTTCTCACCGGCTTTTCTACTCTCTATTTTCATAAAGGCAAGGATCCGGTTGCGGTGCAGCAGGCGCGGGTCCATAAAAATATGGTGCTGCTAAAGCTACAGGGAACCGATACGCTGGAAGCGGCGCAGGCGCTGCGCAATCAGATTTTGTATGCCGACCGGGCGGATATGCCGCTGGAAGAAGGCGAATATTTCATCCAGGATCTGATTGGCCTTACTGTGGTCGACGCAGATACCGGGGAAGAATATGGAATGCTCAGCGATGTTTCCCAGACCGGCGCAAATGACGTATACCATATCTCCAAGCCGGGAGAAGCGGAAAAGCTGATTCCGGCCATCCGGGACGTGGTAGTCGAGACCGATGTGGACGGCGGCGTCATGCGGATCCGGCCGCTGAAAGGACTGTTTGACGATGCGGATTGACATTGCGACCCTATTCCCGGACATGTGCGAAGCGGTGCTGTGCGAGAGCATTATCGGCCGTGCCCGGGAGGGGGGATTATTGGAGATTCACTGTCACAATATCCGTGACTATACCCTGGATAAACACCGCCGGGTAGATGATACTCCCTATGGCGGAGGCATGGGGATGGTCATGCAGGCGGACCCTATTTTTCGCTGCTACGAGGCGGTTTGCGCCCAGTTGCCCCAAAAGCCCCATGTGATCTACCTGTCGCCCCAGGGAAAGGTCCTGACCCAGCAGATGGCGGTGGAGTATTCCAAGAAGGAATACCTGTTTTTGCTCTGCGGCCACTATGAAGGGGTGGATGAGCGGGTGCTGGAGGAAATTGTGGATGAGGAGCTTTCCATCGGCGACTATGTGCTCACCGGCGGCGAGCTGCCCGCGCTGGTTTTTGTGGATACGGTAGGGCGGCTGTGCGAAGGGGTGCTGGCGGACGAAAGCTGTTTTACGGAGGAAAGTCATTTCAACGGCCTGTTGGAATATCCGCAGTATTCCCGTCCGGCGGTCTGGCACGAAAAAGAGGTGCCGCAGGTTCTGCTCAGCGGGCACCATGCCAATATCGGCCGCTGGCGGCGGGAACAGTCGCTTCTGCGCACCCGTGATAAACGTCCGGACCTGTTGGAAAAGGCTGTACTGAATGCCGGTGACCTCGCTTTTTTGGAAGGGGAAAAAAACAGATAAAATAGTGGCCTTGAACGCTTTCTTTTTGGGGGACTTGACAAAGCATGATACAATAAAAGTGGTTGGAATGCTGTATCCTGAATAAGGAGATGCTTATGAAAAAGATCATTGGGATTTATTTGCTGCTGCAGGCGGCGATGAAGGGCGTGTGTTTCTTCTTGAGCCTGAGTAGCGACGAATCGTTTCTGCCTGTCATCGTGCTAGTCACCTGCGCGGTGCTGATTGCAGGGGCAGTGTATGTGGCCGCCATGACGTTTATGGAGAAAGCGCGGCTGCGTCAGATTTCCCGGTTCTTTGTTCTGGAAATCGCTTTAACCGTATTTAACATCGTATTTATGTTCTTCCAGCCGGTGGAGATGCTGCCCACTGACAGCTGGGTCACAGGCAATTTGTTCGACATTTTGGTGGCAGGGGTGATTCTGGTTTATCTCACCCGCCAAAAGTATTACATCCGGGCGAAGTATGTTTCCAATACAGCCGAGCCGGATGAACGGGAAACGATCCCCGCTGGGCACAAGGCCCGGCCAACCGTGTAAACTTAGATACGATTCCAACGCCGAGGGTGTTCCCGATACAGGGAAACACCCTCACTTTTTTTGCCCGGCAGGCATAAGATGCACTATCTTAATATTTGGCAGGTGGGAAAATGCGGATTTTGCTGTTTTTGGAAATTTGTTTGATCGCCGTCGGAATCTGGTCGTTGGTTATGATGCTGTACCGGTTATTTCTAATGCCGGCAAAAGAAGATTTTGCACCGCTGGTTTTGCCGGTAGGAGAGCAGGCCGATTCGGTAGAAGGCCGGCTGCGCTGGGCATATTGGCAGACCCGTTCCGGCGGAAAATATGGTTTTTTGTATATTCTGGATTGTGGGATGAGTGACGAAACAGCTCAGATTTGCCGTCGGTTTGCCCGGGAATACGGCAATATCGAGATCGGCAGCCTTGCGCAGCTGGAACAGCGTTTGACCGGCGGCGGGGATTTGCAACCGTAAACAAAGTGTAGTATACTAAATGAAAAAGTATGCGGGCGTTTTCGCCCTTTTGAGGGACTATGGAAGCACAGGAATATCTTCGCCTGACCGGCACGGTGGAACATATCGTTTACCAGAAGGAAGAAAGCGGTTTTACCGTGCTGGAACTGGCGAGCGCAGACGAATTGATCACCGTGGTGGGTGAAATGCCCGGCGTTGCCGAAGGGGAAGAACTGGTTCTCACTGGAAATTATGTGGCCCATCCTACCTTTGGCAGTCAGTTTCGGGTATCGGTCTATGAACGGCAGCTGCCCGCTACGGCAGGGGCAATCTATAAATATCTGGCCGCAGGCGCGATCAAGGGGATCGGGCCTGCTTTGGCGCGCCGTATTGTGGACCG
>Ga0129309_1001574_pt1 | contig 10864 bp, 11 predicted proteins | sample L1105metagenome_FD_94439 | JGI IMG/M metagenome (GOLD analysis project Ga0129309, IMG submission 94439) | Ring-tailed lemur group fecal microbial communities from Wisconsin, USA - L1105 metagenome | ecosystem: Host-associated > Mammals > Digestive system > Large intestine > Fecal | place: USA...
AGGAAATAACAAATTCAAGTTATCTGAATGGTATAGTGTATGTGGCTCTAGAGTGGATATCTTAGCTCCTGGTACAGATATAGAAACAACAACTTCAAAAAATAGATATAAAAATAATCTTTATGGAACTTCACTTTCTGCACCATACGTTACTGGAATTGCTGGTTTAGTTTTAACAATTGATAAAAGTATACCAGGTGACGAATTAAAACAAATATTGATTCAAAGTGGACAGGGAGAATACAAAACATATATAACACGACATGATGATAGAAGTAAAGATTTTTGTAATTATTCAATGATAGATGCCCTTGAAGCTATAAAATTGGTTGAAGAAAAATCAGAACCAAAGAAAGCAATTTCAGTAAAATTCACATTACAAACTGCAAATGAAAATGAAGGAGTTTTAGAAAATGCTATAATTAGTGGTATAGATAATAACAATAATGTTATTTGGACTTACAATACAAAAAGTTATGAATGTACAGAATTAGATAGAATTAGTGAAATTGGAATAAAAAATGATATATATTATTTTATTGAAGATGGTGCCGTTAAGGCTTTAAAAGTATCTGATGGTTCGATATTATGGGAAAATAAAGATTTTGGTGGAGCATTGGGAGGATATACTTTTGATGAAGACGGAATACTTTATATTTGTGGGTTTTATGGACCAGATTTATTTATAGTGAATAAATCTGGAAAAACAATACATAGAATTTCTGAATTTGATAGTCAATATTTTTGGCCATATAAAATAAATTATAATAATGGTAAACTACATATAGTATTTGATAATTCTCCTTCAGGAAATGAGGCAACTTGTATTGTAGATTTAAAGGATTATACATATTATTTTGAAGAAAATAGTTATTTATCTGATGAACAATTAGAGAAAATAAAAAAAGAACTAGGTGTACCAAATGATTTATCTGTATCGATTGAACAGGACGGACCATATTATTGGGAAGCAGGTGAGCTCTACTATTTACAAATATCAATAATCCATAATGGTAAAAAAATTGCAGGAGCTCATGTGGATACTCATGTGGATAGTTCCAATGGTGAATTAATAAAAGAAATATATACATATATGGAATAATATATTATATTTATTTTATTGATTACTGAAAAATAATATTTCATAAATAATTTAGCAAAGCTAAGAAAGATAAAATATTTCTTAGCTTTGTTGTTTGATATATTTACCTATTTTTGTATATATAATTTGTGCAACAATGCCTATTACTGCACCTGATAAAGAACCGATTAATAATAAATAGGGCAAATAGTATAGAAATGTTGTTGTATTGAAGAAAAACATGGCAACTAACAGTTGACCAACATTATGAAAAATACCACCAATAATTGAGACTATGTAATTTGAAAATAAATGTGTTTTGTAAAATAATGTCATCATAGCTAAAGAAATAATACCACCGGCTAAACTATATAGCATCATATAGAGATTAGTAAAGGTTGCACCAACAATAAATACTCTTAGTAACATAACTATGAATGCTTCTTTAAATCCAAAACAAAATAATATTATTATTGTCGTTATATTAGCAAGTCCAATTTTAGCACCGGGAATCCCAAACTGAAATGGAATCAATGTTTCAATATAACTTAAAATGATAGCGATAGCACAAAATAAAGCCAAATAGCACATTTTTCTCGCATTAGTAGACCTTTTCATCTTGATTTTCCTCCTTACCATCAATGATTTCAACAATTAATTGATGTGGTAAGCAAATAATACTTGCTCCTGATTGAAAAATATGACCTTGTTTGATACAGGTTTTATCAGGACAAGTCGCCTGATTCATATAAATTTCATGATTTTCAATGATTAAAATATTTTCATCGTTGATATTAATAGTTTGATTTTCATTCAAATCATAAATACCATATTCTTCATTATTGATTGTAATTCTAACCAACTGACCATTATCAGATTTTCTCAATAAAAAAAGACTAATAATAATTACAGCAATTATAAATATAACAATAATATCGTATTTAAAAGTTTTGTTCTTCATTTCGTTCACTCCATGTTATAATAAGAAATAGGAGGCATCATATGAAAAAAATAATGAGTGTATTATTACTTTTTACATTAACTCTTTGCGGTTGTCAAAGTCAATCCAGCCCTCTATCAGATAAACAATTTTGTTTAGATACAATAGTTCAAATAACATTGTATGATTCTCAATCTAAAGATATTTTAAATCACTGTTTCGATATTTGCAATGAGTTTGAATTAATCTTTTCAGCAACAAATAAAAAAAGTGAATTATATAAAATTAATCATAATTCTCATAAATTACAAGAACAAACAATTTCAAAAGATTTATATCAGGTCATAAAAGAAGGATTACGATATAGTGAATTGTCAAATGGCTCTTTTGATATTACTATAGGTTCTATTTCTTCTTTATGGGATTTCCAATCTGATGATCCATTGCTACCTGATCAGGCAATCATAGAGGATAATTTAAGTAATGTTTCTTATAAAAATATTAAATTATCTAAAAATAAGATTACTTATTTAAATGAAGATACAATGATTGATTTAGGGGCAATTGCTAAAGGATATATAGCAGATAAAATCAAAGACTATTTATTAGAAGAAAATGTGAAAAGTGCTTTAATTAATTTAGGTGGAAATGTATTATGTGTTGGAAATAAAAACAATGAAAAATTCACAATTGGGTTAACTGATCCTATAGATACAAGTCAATCAATATTAAGTTTAAAAATAGATGATTTATCAATTGTAACAAGTGGTACATATCAAAGATATTTTGAATTAGATAATAAAAAATATCATCATATTCTCAATCCACAAACAGGCTATTGTTATGATAATGGTCTATCATCAGTAACTATTATTTCAAATTCGTCTTTACAAGGTGATGCTTTAAGTACAGTTTGTTTTTCACTTGGTAAAGAAAAGGGGATAGAACTGTTAAATACAATGGATAATGTATATGGCTGTTTTATTGATGATCATAACAATATAAGTTATTCAGATGGTTTTAAACAATATGTAAAATAAAAAAAGGAATGTCAGCGACATTCCTTTATATTATTTAATTTTTTTATCTAGCCAAGTCCATACTTTAAACATAATAAATCCCCAAATAAAGAATAATATGATAAGTATGTATCTAGGTGTTTTAGATGTAAAATATTCTTTTAAGAAATAATCTTTCCAGTTTGGAATATCAGTGTAGTAATATTGTCCCGGTCCACATAAAACACCTTCCACCTGACCAATATGATTAATAATAATATATGTTGTACAAATAGCAATGATGACAAAAATAACAATGCCAAAGATACCCCATTTACTTAATTTATGTTTTTTCATAAAATCCTTCTTTCGTTATCCAGCGATAACTGGGATTGGTAAGAATAAACCAGATAATAATAGCCAAGCGATAAAATATGTTAAAATTAAGTTGAATGTTTGTCCAACAACATATAATGCTAATGGTTTACCACCAGCCATTTGAGCTTTCATTTCTTTAAAGTTTGTTTCTAAACCGATACTAGTGAATGCTAAAGCAAAACACCAAGTTTGTAATTGTTTAAATCCATCTTGGATAGCAGCACATTTTTCTGGACCAAATGTTGGTTCAATAACAAATGAGAATACTAAAGATGCTGCTAAGAATCCTAAAATAAATTTAGGTAAACGATCCCAAATTTCACTTACTCCAACAGAACTGCTACCAGTTTTATCAACTTTAGTAGCAAAGAAAATAGCAACTGCAAAAGCAACGAAACCAATTAAGATATTTTGAATCATTTTTACTAAAGCAGCAGCTTGACCAGCAATATCACCTAAAGCTGAACCAGCTAAAACTACTGCACCAGTTGAGTCAACAGTACCACCAATCCAAGAACCACCGATTAATTCAGTCATTCCTAAAATATTGTTTTGTAATGCCCATTTACATAAAAATGGCATACCAACCATCATGGCAACTGTAAAGATCAAAGACATACCAACAGCAAAAGTTAAATCTGTCTTTTTAGCTTTAGCTGCAGCAGCAGTAGCGATTGCTGCAGAAGTACCACATACAGATGTAGCAGCAGCAATAGTAATAACCATTGGTTTGTTTTCAAGCTTTAATATTTTAGTACCAAATATCCACATGAAAATAATAACAATAGGAGTAACTAACCATGCAATACCTAAACCATATAAACCGAATTTAGAAATATTAGAGAACATAACTGTTGCTCCCATTAAAACTAATCCTGTTTTGATATAAAATTCTGTATTAATTGCAGGTTTTAACCAATTAGGTACACCTACTGTGTTAGAAATCAATAATCCAATCAATAATGCCCAGAAAGCATATTCAAGATATTGATTTAAAGTCACTTGTGCTGAAATAAAACGAACAACACAAGTAATTAGGAAAAAGCCTATAAATGCAATAATAAACTTTTTCACATCTTTTCCCATAAGTTTCATGCTAATTGCAAATAGAACTAATAATACGATAAATGATAAAAATACTCCACCTAGTATATCAGATGATAAAGCAGTTGCGATTGTATTTTCAGCATTACCCCAAGTTCCAAATGATTTAGAAACAAATGGAAACCATCCTGTTAAGACACTAATTGAAGAAATAATCATAATGATGATAGCACACCACATTGTCAACCAATCTTCTTTGCAAATCAAATCATGCATACTGAATTTGTCGGCTGTAACAATTTCATCATTAGAATTTTTTACAATTGTATCTTGGCTTTGTTCTTTAGCCATAGAAATTCCCCTTTCCTTATATTTAGCATGTGACAAATATCACAAACAAGGTAATTATAGGTATAATCGCAAATTTTGTCAATATTACGGTTTTAAAAAATACCTTTTTCTAAGATAAAAAAGATTTTTTTATATAAAAAAAAGAAATATAAAATATAAAAAGTCCCTTAACAGGGGGTAGGGACTTTTTATAATATAACAAATGATTATTCAATGATCTTACGTGGGCATTTTTCTACACTAGCCCCACAGTTTATACATTTAGAATAATCGATATGAGCTAAGAAATTAGTAATGGTAATAGCATGAGTTTCACATACTCTTGTACATAATGTACAGCCAATGCAACCAACTTCACATTCTTTTCTTAATTTAGGACCTTTATCATGTGAATTACATCTTACACGATGCATTGCATCATAAGGAACCATTTCAATCAAATGATTTGGACATACAGCGATACATTTTTGACAGGCTTTACATTTATCTTTATCAACAACAGCAACACCATCAATAATATGTATTGCATCAAATGGACAGGCTTTTACACAGCTTCCATAACCCATACAGCCATAACTGCATTTTTTATCACCTGCACCGGGAACAACAGCAGCACTTTGGCAATCCTGAAGACCAAAGTATTGATATTGAGATTTGGTTTTATCACACGTACCTTTACATTTGACATAGGCTGTCATACGTTTGCTTTCACCAGCTTCTTCACCCATAATAGCACCAATGAGCGATGCAACATCAGGACCACCAACAGGGCATTGATTAACTGGTGCTTCTCCTTTAGCAATTGCAGATGCTAAACCATCACATCCGGGAAATCCACAAGCACCGCAGTTATTTCCCGGTAGAACTGCTCTGATTTTTTCTTCATTTTCATCAACTTCAACTTTAAATTTTTCACTTGCCACACCTAAAACCAGACCAATCAATAATCCAATAAGACCAACGACTAAGGCGGCAATCATAATTCCATTCATTATCATTCCCTCCTTATATCAATCCTGAAAAGCCTATAAATGCTATTGCCATTAAACCGGCTGTAATCAAAACAATAGGTGAACCTTTAAATGTTTCAGGAATATCATTATCTTCTATTTTTTCTCTGATTCCAGCTAAAATAACAATAGAAATCGTAAATCCTAAAGCAGTACCAAAACCAGCGACAACACTTGTTATAAAATCAAAACCATTTTGGACATTTGTTAAAGCAACACCTAAAACAGCACAATTTGTTGTAATCAAAGGAAGATAAACACCTAAAGAATTATATAGACCTTTAGAAAATTTCTTTAAAAATAATTCAACTAATTGAACAAGTGCAGCAATAATTAAAATAAACGCTACCGTTTCAAGATATTCAACATGGAATATCACAAGCACTTGATAGAGTAAACTTGTAACCGCTGAAGCTATTGTAATAACAAAGATAACAGCAGCTCCCATTCCTGCAGCAGTTTCTGTTTTTCTTGAAACACCTAAGAATGGACATAATCCTAAGAATTGGGATAAAACAACATTGTTAACTAATGAAACACTAATTAATGTCAATAATAAAGTTTCCATCTTTATTTATCCTCCTTTTCTAAGGCTAATTTATTAGCAGAGCACGTTGTACCATGACAATTCATACAATCTCCACCACATTTTAAACTTGAAGAATTTTTTGTATTTGTAGCACTAGGAAGTTTAAATTTATTTTGTAAAGCTGTCAGCATCGATAAGACAAAGAATGCTCCCGGAGCCATGACAAAAATAGTAATAGGCTCATAGCCTGATGGCATGATCGATACACCAAAAGCACTTCCAGCACCTAATATTTCTCTTACTAATCCAATACAAGTTAAAGCAATCGTAAATCCTAAACCCATACCAATACCATCCATAATAGACAATACAGGATTATTTTTGGATGCAAATGCTTCAGCACGACCTAAGATAATACAGTTAACAACAATCAAAGGTATATATATTCCTAAGGTATCATATAATGAAGGAATATATCCCTGTAATAATAATTGAACGATTGTAACCATTGAAGCCACAATAACAATGTAAGCAGGAATCCTTACACGATCAGGAATGATTTTTCTTAACAATGAAATAACAAAGTTTGACATAATCAATACAACCATAGTTGTAAGTCCCATTCCCATACCATTGATTGCAGAACTTGTAACTGCAAGGGTAGGACACATACCTAACATTAAAACAAATGTTGGATTTTCTTTAACAATACCATTAAATAAAGGTTTTAAATATTTTTTCATTGTCCTCATCTCCCTTCTTCAATAAGTATATCGTAAAAATCTAAAGCACCATTAATACCATTAGTCATCGCCTTAGATGTAATTGTTGCACCTGATAAAGAATCAATTTCATCATCTGCACTACTGCCAGTTTTTGTAACTTTAAATGAATCAACTTTTTTACCAACATATTGATTTCTAAATTCTTCATTTTTAGCATTCATACCTAAACCTACAGTTTCATCAATAGATAAAATTTCTACACCTGTAATCGTTTTATCTTTATCAATACCAACAGTGATTTCAATTTCACCACCAAAACCATCTTTATCAATCACTTGAATAACATAACCAATAAGATCATCATCTTTATAAGCAGCTAAAGCATTTGTGATTTCAATACCATTAGAACCATAATCGCCAGTTAATTTTTTACTGGCATCCTTAACGATTTTTGCATAATCTTCTTTAAATTCAGTAGCATCTTTCATCACTGTACGATAAGCATTTAATTTTGTTTCCTCTTGTTGAAGTGCAATAGGTTCTTTTGTAATATCATATACATAGCCTAATAAACAACCAGAGATGATAGTAATGACAAATAAGATAATCGTATCTTTGATAATAGCTTTACTATTCATCTTTGACACCTGCCTTTCCAAATGGTGTAGGGAGCGTATATTTTTCAATTAAAGGAACTAACAAGTTAGAAATAATAATGGCATAAGATACACCTTCAGCACTTGTACCAAAAAATCTAAACAAACCAGTTAAAATTCCTAAAATAACACCAAAAATAATCTGTCCCTTAGCAGTAATTGGACTTGTAACATAATCGGTTGCCATAAAAAATGCTCCAAATACAAGTTCACCACCACATAACTGACAAGCTAGATAATACAAATCAAATTGTCTTGGTGAAAAAATAAGTGTAAATATAGCAAATGTTGCAATATAAGTAAGCGGAATTGTCAATTTAATAATATGTCTTACTACTAAATAGCCAGCTCCAAGTAAAAGAGCAATAACAGATGTTTCACCAATTGTTCCACCAATATTTCCAATAAACATAGAAAGCAAATCATAACTTCCACCAGTTTTAAAAATGGCAAGTGGTGTAGCAGAGGCAACACCATCATAAACAAAGTTTGTCATTCTTCCTGTAAAAGAAATCAATAAAAAACATCTGGCAGCTAAAGCAGGATTCATAAAGTTTTGACCCAAACCACCATATAATTGTTTAACAATAATAATTGCAAAAACTCCACCAATTACAGGTAACCAAAGTGGTACAGTAGCAGGTAAGTTTAATGCTAGAATCAAACCTGTTACGGCTGCAGAATAATCTTTGATCGTAATTGGTTTTTTCATAAAATATTCATATAAATATTCAGATGCAACACACGTTATAACTGTAACAGCAATAATAAAGGCTGCATTCAATTTAAAATTATAAATACCAAAAATAGTTGCTGGTAGCAAAGCAATAATGACATCTAACATGATATTAGATGTAGCGGTTTTATCACGAACATGAGGTGATGAAGAAACATGTAATAATTTATTCATATTGGACCTCCTATTTTTTACGAGACGCTGCAACTAAGCGTTTCATCTTTCTAAAAGATTGAGTTAAATTTTTCTTGGCAGGACAAATATAACTACAGCTACCACATTCGATACATTCCATACCATTTAATTTCACAAAATTATCAATATCATTTTTTTGGGAATATCGATACATTAATTGAGGAACGATGTTGCTTGGACAAATTTCAACACATCTTCCACAATGAATACATGGAGTAGACTCATTAGCAGCTACTTCATCTTTAGTCATGGCAAGAATAGCACTTGATGTTTTCGTTGCAGGAACATCTAATGACATCAAAGCCATGCCCATCATTGGACCACCTGAAATAATTTTTTCAGGTTCACCTTTAAGTCCACCATTTTGATCCAATATATATTGGAAATTTGTTCCAGTAGGAACTTCCAAGTTACAAGGTGTATTCATAGCATCACCAGTAAGCGTCATAATTGTTGATACTAATGGATGATCATATTTGACTGCCTGATAAATAGCAATAATTGTTGCAACATTATTAACGATACAGCCAGCATCACTTGGCAACATTTTTGAATAAATCTTTCTACCAGTTGTCGCAAATATTAATGATCTTTCACCACCTTGAGGATATTTTGTCAGTAATGATTTGATTTCAATGCAGCTTTCATTTGCGCATTGATTCTTTAATAATTGAATTGCTTCTGGTTTATTATCCTCAATACCAATGACTCCTTTAGCGTTAGGAAATAATTGCAAAACAATTTTTAATCCTTCTATAAGTTCATTTGGTCTTTCCATCATTAAACGATAATCAGATGTTAAATAAGGTTCACATTCTGCACCATTTACAATAATAAATTCAATTTTATCCCTATCTTTAGGAGATAATTTAACATGAGTAGGGAAACCTGCACCCCCAAGACCAACAATACCTGCAGCTTTTATCTTTTCGATAATTTCATCACAAGTCAATGTTGAAATATCATTTTCATGTTCTTCATAGGACTTTGTATATTGTCCATCATTGATAATAACTATAGAGTCTTTATAAGCACCTGATGCATCAAGCCTTGGTTCAATGATTTTTACTGTTCCAGAAACAGAAGAAATAACATTTGCTGAAACAAATCCTTGAGCTTCACCGATTAGTTGACCAACTTTTACTTCATCTTTTGGTTTTACAACTGCTTTAGCAGGAGCACCAATATGTTGAGAAAGTGGAAATACAACTTCTGGACTAGCATCCATTACTTTTATTGACTCATTTTTGGTATATTCTTTTCCATCATATGGATGAATACCACCTTTAAACGTATTTAGCCTCATAATTTCAACTCCTTCCTATTAATTCTACATGAATAGACAAAAAAATGAAAGCCTTTACAACAAGTTAAAAAATTAACTTTAATTGTTAAAAAATTAACAATTTTTAACATGAAAATACTATTTTACGATAAAAAATTATCAATTTTATCAATTATAAAAATAACTTTATGCTATTTTTATCTTATGAATTTTTATATCTTTCATAATAAAAACTACAAAAAGATATAAAAAATTTATAAAATAAAGTGATTGTCTTTTCATAATATAAAACAGTCTAGTCAATCAAAAGAAATCATCATCATGTAGTAATGGAAAAACTATATTAAGTATAGAGAAAATTTAAGTTATGCAAAAAGACGAAACTTAAAAGAGAAAAACGTTGACTTTATGAGTATTTTATTGTATTATATCAAGGCAGTAAATGATAGCAGCACATAGAGTTTTGAAAAAAAGCGTTAATATCAGATGATTGCAAAGTACCTTGCTGCAATGGGAAATGCTTAATATTAACACTTATCAGATGATCTATGCAATGTTATTGCTTTATGCAAATAAAACAATACGGAGGAAAATTTATGGCACGTTATACTGGACCACAATGGAAATTATCTCGTCGTTTAGGATTCTCTACTTTAGAAAATGGTAAAGAATTAAACAGAAGAGCTTATGCTCCAGGTCAACACGGACAAAAAAGAAAAAAACAAACTGAATATGGTTTACAATTAGCTGAAAAGCAAAAAGTAAGACATATGTATGGAGTTAATGAAAAACAATTCCACAACACATTTAATCAAGCTAAGAAAATTGATGGTATCTTAGGTTATAACTTCTTAACTTTATTAGAAAGAAGATTAGACAATGTTGTTTACAGATTAGGTTTTGCTTCTACAAGAAGACAAGCAAGACAATTAGTTA
>Ga0129309_1001575_pt1 | contig 10854 bp, 12 predicted proteins | sample L1105metagenome_FD_94439 | JGI IMG/M metagenome (GOLD analysis project Ga0129309, IMG submission 94439) | Ring-tailed lemur group fecal microbial communities from Wisconsin, USA - L1105 metagenome | ecosystem: Host-associated > Mammals > Digestive system > Large intestine > Fecal | place: USA...
CATCAAAATTGGCTGTTTTCCTCCAAAAGTCTTTCATCAAGGTATCTGGCTGATAATCATTCATTTTATTCATTATAATACCTTCTTGTTTTTATATTTGAAAATGAATCATTTTTATAGTTAAGAAGAAAGCCGTTATCAGTGATACCTCTTTTAGTTCATTATAAATGAAATTAATAATAACATCAATGCATTTGAACAACTTGTTCTGTAGAAATATTCTATATTTTTATCTTTTTCATCATATAAAAAAGACCTATTTCAAATAGGTCAAATCATGTTATATTATATATTTACCATCTTTTTATAAAATTGCATTGATTTTTAACAAACTTATATCCACAATGTTGATAAAATTCATGTGCTCCTTTTCTTGTTTCTCCTGAAACAAGTCTTATACCACTAGCATTTGTATCTTTTGCCCATTTTTCTGCCTTATTCAATAAAGCCCTTCCTATCCCCTGATGTCTATATTTTTTACTAACTGCAATACCCAAAATATTTTTCAAATGATCATTATAAATCAAGTCATAATCATGTATATGTATATAACCTACAATCTCATTATCAACTAAAGCAACAAATATTTTATCAGTATCTTTTTGTAAAATCTTACGTATTTGTTGAATCATCTTATCTTTTGGATAATCATATCCCATTTCTTTTTTATTTAAAATATATAATTTTTCAATATCCGTTTCCTGACACTCTCTCATTATCATTTTCATTTTTATTTTCCTTTATCCAATTGATAATGTCTTTATCTTTTCCGTTTTTTAATATATAGTGAATAACATTATCTTTACTAAGAATTTTATGAACTAAATTTTCATCTATCTGTTCAAATACTTCTATTATATTCTTTTTTGATAATCTATTTATATTTTTTAATAATGCTGTATCTTTCATTTTACGCTTAGCCTGAGATGCTGGATAACCAATACCAAAAGGTTCATGAAATAACTGATAAAGTGTACTTTTTAAATTAATTTCTCCAGCCCAGCCATAATTAAGTCCTAACGGTATTGATACAACATTTCCATCATTTATTCTGCCAAACAAGTAGGCATCTTGCGGTGTAGGACAATATCCACAAATTAAATTTGGTAAACTATTACACGCTATCATCATTCCCTGTCCTGATGAACAGCCTGTCACAACAAAATCAACAGCATGAGATGATATTAATAAGCATATTTCTAAAGCTATTTCTACATATGAATAATTTTCTTTTTCTTCTTCAAAACAGCCAAAATTAATAATTTCAATCTGTTTGTCCTTGTTTATTTCTTTAACTGTTTCACACAGGATTTTATTTTTAGTGACTTGTGATGTAGCCTGTATAATTCCTATCTTCATTTTTATCAACCTCGCTATCTCTATTATATCAAAAAAATAATATATAATAAAATTTCTTTTTATAAGTAAAAAAGTATGTTTATCTTTCTAGATAACATACTTTTATCATTCTTATCTCCAGAAGTTTTTTCCACTTCCCACAGAAACTATTTCAAATTGTACATTTTTAGAAGTTGATCCTCTAAAATATTTTCCAGCTTCTGTACCATTAAATATATCTATATGATTTTTTTTGATTGCTCCACCTCTATCAACAACAATTCCATATGCTGTTGATTCTATAGAGTAATTATGATTAGTTATTTTAATAATTGTTCCAAATGGAATTGATGGGTCAGCCGCTAAACAATAATAACTATTACCATTATAATTCAATTTTGCACTGTGACTTCCTTGAACTCCACTTGTTGGACTTAAAGAAATACCGCTTGAAGATTTTCCATTTCCACCTTTACAATCCCCACCATAAGTTGTTAATTTACCTGTAAAATATGCTCCCGGTTGAACTGTTCCTGTAGCTACAATTGTATCTGTTTTTTCTTTTGTAACAGTACTTGCCAGTAATTCTTTTTTAACAACTTTATTATTTTCATAAGTCACTTTTACTTTGTTTTTGACTTCTCCGTTTTGCCCTTGCTGAATGACTTCTGTTGAAAATAAATGTAAGCCATTTGTTCTTATCGTCTGAGATTGAATTGTTTGAATTTCTTCAATTTCTTCTTCTTTAATACGATTAACTTGTAATAAATCTTTACTTTGAACAATATATCCCATATCCTTATTGACTGTATCTTTTTCATTCAAAGTAACATCTAATTCATCTAATACATTTTTTACTGTATCTTGTCTTACTAAATAGTCCTTAGCATCACTATCACCATCTTTATATTGGATTTCAACAGTTTCTTGATAATTATCAATTTGATTTGTTGCTCCTGATGATATTGTTGTTGCCATCACCATTAGATAGACAATCATTATAATTATTAACCCCTTCGATCGGGGGTCTCCATCTTTCATCATTTTGTTAATTTTTTTCATTAATTTTCCTCCTATTTAATGCCAAAAACTTTTTTAGCATTAAACGTTGTCTCTCTTGCAACGTTTTCTATCTCCATGTTCTTTAGCTTAGCTATTTCCTGGGCAATATAAATAACATTTGCAGGCTCATTCAACTTTCCTCTAAATGGATGAGGTGTCAAATAAGGACAGTCGGTTTCAATTAATAAATGCTCTAAACCAATTTTTTCTGCCACATCCTTAGGAACTCTGGCATTTTTAAAAGTGACTGGTCCAGCTAATGAAATATAAAAACCTAATTTTATAAATCTTTCCGCCATCTGTGCAGAACCACTATAACAATGCATAATTCCTGAATGTCCATTTCGTTTTAACATTTGGTAAGTGTCTTCATAAGCATCTCTACAATGAATGACAATTGGTTTATTATGCTTTTTAGCAAGATCAATCTGCTTTTGGAAGATAACCATTTGTTTATCTTTAGGTACATCATCCCAATAATAATCTAAACCAATTTCTCCAAGTGCTACAACTTTTGGTTCATTTAAATACTCATCAATAATAGATAAATCTTGATCTGTTGTATCTAAACAATCATTTGGGCCAATACCCACAGCAGCATAAATAAAATCATATTGTTTAGCAATCTCAACTGCTCTTTTTGATGATATTAAATCATATCCTACAACAACCATATTATCTACTTCATTGTCTAATGCTCTATTAATAAACATTTCATAATTTTCATATAATTGTTCACTATTTAAATGACAATGCGTATCAAAGTACATAAAATCACCTCGCCGTGAATATTAACAAAATCTATTATTTTTGTCAAATTTCTAAACTAAAAAAATAAGATGCAATTAAATTATTACCAATAATTCTTTGTTTTTTTCATTTCTTTAAGTAAAAAAATTGTTTTTTTAGGATTATTACAAATAATTTTGTGAAAAAATGTATTAAATGAAGATAAATACCGTATTTATTTTAAAAAGGTGGGCTTTATATTATATGCGTTTTTTTCTTTATTATGATAACTTTTATAACTTTTTATTCTTATTAAAACTAACAAAACATTTATTTTAAAATTCTTTAAAAATTAGCCTTTTTATTTTTTAACATAAAAAAACAACCTTTCGGTTGTTTTTATTGTACAAAATCAAACTCTTGAAATACATTTGAAACAGGTAAATCATTTTCAATACTTTCAATTGTTTTAGCTAATAATGATGCAGTTGATACAACTTTCAACTTATCAAATTTCTTTTCTTCAGGTAAAATAATTGTATCTGTAACAATAACTTCTTTAGCTGCACTTCTTTTCAATCTTTCCACTGCTGGTCCAGAGAAAACAGGATGCGTACAAGCAACATAAACACTTGTTGCACCTTTTTCTATTAACATATCAATACCAGCAACAATAGTTCCTCCTGTATCAATCATATCATCAATCATGATACATTCTTTTCCTTCAACATCTCCTAACACTCCCATAATTTCAGCAACATTAGGTTTTGGTCTTCTTTTATCAATGATTGCTACTGGAGAATCTAAAGCAACAGCTAATTTTCTTGCTCGTGTAGCTCCGCCATGATCTGGTGAAACAACACAAATATTTTCTAAATTTTTATTTTTGAAATAATTACAGATTAATGGTAATGCTTGCATTTCATCAACAGGTATATTAAAGAATCCTTGTATTTGTGCAGCGTGCAAATCAATTGTAACCACCCTATTAATTCCTGCTGTAGTTAATAAATCAGCAACCAATTTAGAAGTAATAGGTTGTCTAGGTTTTGCTTTTCTATCTTGTCTAGCATATCCAAAATAAGGTATGATAGCTGTAATTTCTTTTGCAGAAGCTCTTTTTAAAGCATCTGCTAACACCAAAATTTCCATTAAATTTTCAGTAACAGGATTTGATGTAGATTGAACGATAAATACATCTTTTCCACGTACAGATTCTTCAAGCTCTACTAATATTTCTCCATCAGCAAAATGATGAACTTTAGATTTTCCTAACTCACAACCTAAATTATCACAAATATCTTGAGCTAATTTTAATGATGACGACAATGCAAATACTGTAATTTTGTTTTTCATTTTCCTTGTTCCCCTATTTTCCTACTTTATTTCTCTTTTCTTCTAAAACTTTACTATATCCTTCTTTGTTAACTTGTCTGCTTCTAGCAATCGCAAAAGCATCTTCATTAACTTTGTCAGTTATTGTTGAACCAGCAGCAATAAAAGCATTTTTACCAATAGTTACTGGTGCAACTAAATTAGAATTGCAACCTACAAAAACATCATCTTCAATAATTGTTTGGAACTTATTTTTACCATCATAATTGCTTGTAATTGTTCCACAACCAATGTTGACATTTTCACCTACTGTTGCATCTCCAATATAACTTAGATGTGCAGCTTTACTTCCTTTTCCAAAAGTAGCTTTTTTCATTTCAACAAAGTTACCCATATGAACATTTTCTAAAATATGGCAATGATTTCTAAGTCTAGCATATGGACCAATATCCACTCCACTTTCAATAATAGAATCAGCAATAACAGAAAATTTAATTTCTACATTATCTTTGATTTCTACATTATCAAACTCACAATATGGTCCAATATGACAACCATTACCTATAACCGTCTTCCCTTTAATAATACATCCCGGTTCAATAGTTGTATCATTTCCAATCACAACATCTTTACCAATATAAGTATTAGACATATCAATAATATTAACACCATTAATTAAATGTTGTTTATTGACTTTATACTGTAATTGTTTTGTTGCTTCCTGTAGTTCAAATTTATCATTAATTCCTCCTACTTCAGCTAAATCATCAATTTTATATCCACCAACATTTAAATTTTGATTATTCATGATTTCAATAACATCAGTGATATAATATTCATTTTGTGCATTATTATTAGTAACACTTTCTAATGCTTTAAATAATGCTTTGTTATCAAAACAATATTCACCAACATTCATTTCTGAAATTTTCACTTGTTCTGGATTACAATCTTTAAATTCAACAATTCCTTTAACTTGATCATGATCTCTAATAATACGACCAAATTTTTTATCTAAGTCACAATCACAAGTCATTACTGTTCCTTGCATATTGTTTTCATTATGGTATTGAATTAATTTTTGTAATGTTTCTTTTGTAATTAAAGGAGCATCACCATTTAAAACAACAGTTGTTCCTTCTTTATCACCTAAAACATCTCTAGCCTGCATTAAAGCGTGCCCAGTTCCTAACTGTTCTGCCTGTAAAACAAATTCTACACCATCTACTAATTTTTTTACTTCTTCTGCTTTATGTCCTACAATAACATAAATACCATCTACTCCTAATCCTTTTAATTCGTCCACAATATGACAAATCATAGGTTTATATAAAACTTCGTGTACAACTTTTGGCATATCGGATTTCATTCTTGTTCCTTTTCCCGCTGCCATTACAACCGCATATGTTTTCATTCTTACACCTCTCTACATCGCCCATTCTAACAAAATATTACAATAAATTAAAGATGAAATAGAGCAAATTTCTATAATTTACTAAATTCTTTTTATTTTTTATTATCTTTATTATAAAAAATAAAAAAGCTTTCATACAAATATATATAAACAAAACATAAAAAATGACAATTTTTCTGCATTTTTTACATCATATAATTAAACAAATAAAACCGTATACTATTTTTTAATAATACAAAAAAGAAAATCCTTTATAGATTTTCTTTATTCAATATATTTGTTTTTCTAACAAAGAAATATTTATCTTTAAAGAACTCATATCCTTTATCTAAAATCTCTTTATTTCTTGTAATTCCAAACACACAAGATCCACTTCCTGACATTAATGCCCCATCAAACCCTATTTCCAGCAGTTGTTTTTTTATTGTTGCTATTTCTGGTACCATCTTCATAGATGGTATTTCTAATGTATTTTGTAGATTATCTATGACTTTTTGATAATTTCTATCTAATATTCCCTTTTTCATTTCTCTACAATCTTGATGATTGACTTGATTTAAATCTAAACTATGAAAAGCTTTTTTTGTTGAAACACCTTTTTTAGGTTTCACTAATAAAAGCATGGCTTCAAAAGGAACATCAATAAAATCTAATTTTTCTCCAACACCCTCAACAAACGCTGTTTTTTCATAAATACAAAAAGGTATATCTGCACCCACTTCTTTACCAATTTCTGCCATTTTAGCATATGTTAAATTTAAATGAAACAGCTTATTCATTGCCTTGATTACGGCTGCCCCATCAGCACTTCCGCCAGCAAGACCAGCCTGTGTAGGAATATGTTTATAGACAAATATTTTTACACCTTTTTTGATTTCATATTTTTCAATTAATAATTTAGCTACTTTATATATAATATTTCTTTCATCAGTAGGAACTATTTTACTATTCGATTGTATTTCGATTCCTTCATCAATAATATGAATATAAATCAAATCATGTAATCGTATTGGTGCCATGATCATTTCTAAATCATGATACCCATCCTCTCTTTTTCTTACAACATCTAATGCAAGATTTACTTTTGCGTATGCTCTTATTTTCATTTTTCTTACCTCGGATATAAATTTCTTGCAACCCCTCTAGTATCAATACCACCTATACCTTTTTGTTTAAAGGAAGTTTTATTAATGATATTTTCTAAATCAACATATTGTTTAATATTTGCACTTACAACTTGTGATGAAACAATAACCGGATCTAAAGCGTGTATATTTTTTCTAGATGGACTTGAAGCGAAATTAGCACCACTCGCTAATAACAATTCATAATATGATTGACACGCTCCCGCAAATATAATTAAAGTATCTTTATCTGCTTCATACTCTCTTGCCTTTTTTATCGCTGAAACAAAATCTTTACTATGAAGGTAGTCATTTTCATTTTTACGATGTCCATTTTTCTTCAATGCATCATGTCCAGTTATTACAACAAGATTTGGTTTATGTTTTTCTAACAGTGGAATAATATGATCTTTGATTTCTTCCTCTCTAAAAGAATACCCATAAGCAGTTATGCCATATTCTTTATATTTTTTCATACAGACCTCTAAATAATCCTTATCTCCATCTAAATGTAATACTGTTCCTTTTAAACTTTTTTCTCGAGGAATCTCTACATCTGCAACTGTTTTTTCTAAATCAACCACTTCTAAATCATCTCTATCACTATCAGCAATCAATCTATATTCTATTCCTCTTAAATAATAAACGTCTTTTTGTATATCTATTATTTCAAAATAAATATCTTTGTTATACTTTTTTCTGCAAACAATATCTCCTATTTTCATAGTATCACCACTATATTGTATGTTTAATATAATAAATTGGTGATATTTTTATAATCCTGTAATTCAAGCTGATCACATCTTGAGTGAGGATCAATAGAATATTTTTCTAACACTTCTAAGATATGAGGATATTCTTTTTTTAAATTATTATAAATCGTCTTTCTTCTTTGTTTAAAAGATAAATTTAATACTTGATAAAGCTGACTATCAAAATCTTGATTTAATTTAATTTTTAAAATCGCACTATCAATATGTGGTGCAGGAATAAATACATTTTTACTTACTGTAAATAAGTAATCTATTGTTCCTCTATCTTGAATAATAAATAATAAAGGACTTTTATACTCACTAGTATATTTTATAGCGACCTCTTTTTGTACCATAATCACTATCTCATCAATAAATTCCACTTCTGTAACAATTCTTTCAATAATTTGTGATGTAATATAATATGGTAAATTAGCAATCAAAACAATTTTTTTATATTTATCTTTAAGTATTTTTAAATCATTTAAATCAGCCTTTAAAAAATCCTCAAAGATAAAATCAACATTTGTTTCTTTAAAAAATTCTTGATAAACAGGTTGAAATCTTTTATCTATCTCATAACTTCTTACATATCCTGCTTTTAATGATAAAAATTGCGTTAACGCTCCAATTCCGGGTCCAACTTCAATAACCGCACATTCTTTATCAAGATCAACCTGACTTATTATTTTTTCAATAATCTTTTTATCTACCAAAAAATTTTGGCCATATTTCTTTTTTGGAAATAAATCATATTTTTCTAATATATATTGAGTTATTGATGGTGATGCTATCTCTTTCATTTATTCTCTAATTCCTTTAAAATCATATTTTTAGTAATACCTACCATATTTAATCTTTTAAATAACGTTTTTACATTTCCATAACCTAAATGAAAACTTTCATATATAAATATTCTTCTTTTTTTATTTCCAATAATATCTAAAGATAAAAATTCATTCCATGTAATACTTTCTTCTCTATTTGAAAAAGAAACAACATTTTCCAACGCCTCTATAATTGCCTCTTTTCTAGCTTCTGCAATACCCAGTTTCTTTTTGCCAATGGCGTCTTTTTTTAAAACAAAAGCATTTTTACAATTATCCACCGCATCATTTATCTGGTTTCTTATTTTCATTCCCGGATAATCTGGATCCGTTAATATAATAATTCCCCTTGTTTGACTCACTTTCTTAATTAATTCTAATGTCTTTTGATCTAATGCTAGACCGTGTGTTTCAATTGTATCTACCTCAAACAATTCTTTTAATATAGCAGAATCTGTTTTTCCTTCAACAACAACTATTTCATTTATCTTTTTCATATTTTACCATGTCATCCTAATTACTTGAAAATTATCATCATACCAATAATTAATATATTCTACATCAATACCTGCTTTTGATAATATACGAAATGGATCATTCGTATTAGCAATCCTGTTTTTAGCATAATCATATATATCATTTGAAAAACGAACTTGGAATATTTTTTCATCTTTATTAACTGCATTCGCTAATGAAGATGTATTATAATTTGTATAATACAAATTATTTTTTATAAAATACGTATTATCTGTATTTGTCGTATTTTCATAATTTACCTCAGGTGTATATAATTTTATCATATCTTCACTACTGAATATAAAATATTCATAAAGTGCCATATTTCTTTCTTCATCTTCTTGATCTCCCCATGTTGCATCAACATAGTAATAATCATTATTATATTCTATCATATTCCAAGCGTGTCTTTGTAACAAATTATTTTCATCAAAGCTTCCACCAATAATTTCTGTTGTATTAATACCTATTTCCTGATATAAATATTGAATCATTTTTGCATATCCTGTACAAACAGTATTTTTATTAATTAAAGAACTGATTAATAATTGATTATATTCTGAATTTTCATCATAATGTACACTTTCTATAACATAATCATAAAGATACTTCATTTGTTCATACTGATCACCTTCTGGCAAACCTTTCAATATATCTTCCTTTGCTTGTTCTATTTCTTTTCGATACTGTTGAATTTCTTTCTTTTTAAAAGAATATTCTGGTTCAACACGATAATCATCATAAATTAATTCTGTTTCAATAAAAAATAATTCTGGATGATCATTTAACAAGGCATCATGAACAATTTGAACATCTCTCATATTTTTATTACTGACTTTACCTGATGTTTCCAAATTCATGAAAATATTGAATAATTCCTGATACAATTTTTTTTGACTTTTTGTTAAATGTTGATAATGATATTTATAACAAGTATCTTCTTCAAAAGGTTTGACTTCTTCTTTAACCTTTTTGACTTCTTTATCTACTGTTTGATTATTGGAACAGCCACATAAAATAATCATTAAACATATTAATAAATATTTTAATTTTTTCATAGTTCCCTCCAAAAAAATAATCTAGCATAGCTAGATTATTGATGATTTAATTTATACTCAAAGTAATTCATACCTAAATAAACAATACTTCCTGATAAAAATAATAATACTAAGCCTACACACAAATTATAGCTACACATCATATAACACTTCCTTTATTTACTCTATCATATACTGTTTATATAAATTTTGCAAATACAATAGTTATTTACTATATAACAAAAATCTACTTTTTATTACACAAATACGTTGATTTTTTATTTTTTTTACAAAAAAACATTGATTTAACCGTAATAATTTATCACCTAACTTGTTTATTATTAAAAATAGGTATATCATTAAATAGAGGTTTTATTTTTAAGGTGATTTTTATGGTAGCAACAGATAGATTATTTATATTAGTTGATTCTTGCTGTAATATAGAAGAAGTTAAGAATCAATTTCCAGAATTAGATTTTTTAACTTTTTTATATGCTATAATTGGCTATTACAGTATTTCTACTTCGAGTATAATTGATAGATTAGATATGGATGAAAATGATTTTTTTAATATTTTAGATGGTAAAGTATCGCCAACAAGAGATCAAATTCTTCAATTAGCTAAAGCTATTAATCTAGATATTAAAAAAACTAATTTTTTATTAACATTGGCAGATAAAGATGTATTAGATCCTAAAGATTCTCGTGATGGTTTAATTA
>Ga0129309_1001576_pt1 | contig 10849 bp, 13 predicted proteins | sample L1105metagenome_FD_94439 | JGI IMG/M metagenome (GOLD analysis project Ga0129309, IMG submission 94439) | Ring-tailed lemur group fecal microbial communities from Wisconsin, USA - L1105 metagenome | ecosystem: Host-associated > Mammals > Digestive system > Large intestine > Fecal | place: USA...
ATGTTAATGTGGACTCCAATAAGTTCAATTTTATATCCTTTATCAAGTATGAAAATGCAAGAATCTTGGAATGATGGAAAAAGATATGTTTTAAAATATAGGAAAATCTTTGTTGTTATGTTTGCATTTTTATCTTTGCTAATTGCATTATTTTCTAAAAAAATTATAGCATTAGTTTTTGGCGTGGAATATGCACAATATTTTTATTGGATATTTTTCCTTTTAGCCTGGTTAGTTATTGGAATAAATAATAATTTTTTAGGAATTCAGATATTATTAGGAAGTGGTCATGATAAAGAGTATAGTCGTTGTTTTCAAATTAGTGTTGTTATAACAATTATTCTAAATATTGTTTTAATATATTTATGTGAAGGATTAGGTGCATCATTAGCACCAATGTTATCAGAAATAGTTTTATATATTCTATTGAGATATCAAATAAATAGAATTAATACTAAAAATATATAATTGCCGTTTGTAAAGTGATAGAAAATAGACTGTAGTGTGATAAATTATATTAATCGTCAGTAAATATGTAACAAATTGTGTGATAAAAGTCGTTATGATAACTGGAATCGGAAATAGACTTGGTGTGGAGAAATCAAACCATTAGATCCTAAGGCTTCTAATGGTGAAAGTGAAATTATCATAGATTATTCAATTTATGATATTATTGAAGCAAGATTCAATAAAGTTATTTTCGTTATTAGAACAGATCTAGAAAAAGGCATTGATTAAATCATTGATCAAAGAATAAAAAAGAAAATACATGTAGAATATGTATATTAAGAATTAAATGATATTCCTGAAATATATCGTGAAACATTCAAAGAGAGAACTAAGCCTTGGAAAAGTGATCAGGCTATTCTTGCATGAAAAAATTTAATCAATGAACTTTTCTTAGTCATTAATGCTGATGATTACTATGGTAAAGAATGTTATAAAACAGCATATGAATATTTAATTGCTGATCATCAATCTAATGTATTACCATTATATATGGTAGGTTTTATTCTAAAGAATATATTGAGTGATAATGGTGGTGTTACAAAATGAATCTGTAAAGAAGAAAACAGATATCTTGCAGATGTAATGGAAACACATAAAATCTAAAAAGTTAACAGAAAAGCTGTGACATAAGGAAAGGAAATTGATTTAGATTCAGTAGTTAGTATGAATATGTGTGGATTATATCCAGAAATGTTTAGTATTCTAGAAAGAGAATTTGATGTGTTCTTATCAAACTTAGCTCAAGAAAACTTAAAATCAGAATACTTACTACAAACAAATCATTGGAGATTTATTACATAAACAAGAAGTGAGTGTAAGAGTTTTAAAATTAAATGATGAATGGTTTGGAGTAACATATAAAAAAGATAAAGATGCTTATCCTAAAAAATTATTAAATGTCAAAGATTAAAATATGTATGCAAGTTATCAACTTATGAATATATGAAGACATTAAGATGATATTGACTATATATGAGATTTGTTTGGGAAATATTAATAAAAAATATAATGAAATTAATGATTGGAGGTGTATACATGCATATAAATACCACTTCAAAAGTTTTAATGGAACAATCAATATGTACAATATTAAATATAAACAAAGATACATTATATGACTTATTAGAAGAAAGTTACAACAAGTTCCAAAAAGATCATCATGTTTTTATTATAGATAATCAATATGATTACTTTTATGATTATGTTAAGAAACATTTATGTAAAAGTATTGATTCTGTAAGTCTCTATCATTTAAGTAGAAGATTAAATGATAATGAAGATGACAATGGATATAGTTTAGTAGATGTATTATGTAACGATACTTCATTATCCAGATTCTTAAAGAAATATGGTTTAACTTTCAAATATGATGAATATATAAAAATGTATTTGAATGGTGAAAAAATTATACTTGATCAATCCAATGATTATTCAACTGTATTTTTAAGACAAGTCTTTGGATATGAATATCAAGATTATTGTTTTAAAGGTTTTGCATTTAATGATGCAATTGAAAAAAATGAATATTATGAAATTCTAAAAGATGGTCCAGAGTTATTTGGATATCTTTTTTCTTTTGCTGATAATGATCAGTTTATTGATGATTTTATAGCTCATAGTAAATATTATAAGTTTGAATATCAAGTACCCATTGAACAAATATATTTTGAATACTATGATGAATTAAATGATCAAGAAAAACAATATCATATTGTTGTTAAAGCATTACAGCGATTATATGCACATAAATATGATTCAGTTGATTTATATGATGATAATCCTGTTATTGGGATAATTGATGATAAAACATTAGGTAGTCAATATTTAGTTTGTAAACAAGAATTATGATAGAAATGTGGTGAGAAAGTGGTATCTAAAAGATTTGAAAAAATTTCTGAAGATTGGTTATTGAGTAAACAGTCTGATGTTAAGCATTTATCTTATGATAAATATGAAAAAGTCATAAGAAAACATCTTTCTTATTTTAATGATAAAGATATTGAAGAAATTAATGAAGATGAAGTGGATGATTTCTTCAACAGAAAAGAAAATGAAGAAAAGTTATCCAAAAGCACACTTTATACAATTAGTCATGTTTTACGTTCTATATTTGTATATGCTCAAGATGAATGTCAACTTCAAACAATCAATATAAAAAATGTGAAGCATGATAAAAAACAAAAGCCAACTCAAATCTTAAATAAAAAGGAAATAGATATATTGAATGGATATCTATTAGAAAATAAAGATGCTGTTTCTCTTGCTATTCTTTTATCTTTATATGCTGGTCTTAGAACTGGCGAAATTAGTGCATTAAAAAAAGAAGATATTGATTTAGATAATCATGTCATATATATATCTAAAAGTGTTGAACGTATTAAAACGGATAATGGTACCAAATTGGCATTATTAGAGCCTCGTAGTAAGAAATCATTACGAATAGTTCCTATTACTGACTTTGTAAAGAGATATATTGCTAATTTCTTTGAGTGTTATCCAATGAAAGAGGATTGTTTTATACTATCAAAGAATGAAAGTATATATGATACAAGAAAAATCCAAAGAAAATTAATGGAGCTATGTACAACATTAAAAATCAAAACTGATTTTAATGCATTAAGAAATACTTTCATTTCATATTGTCTAACTCACAATATGAATATTAAATGTCTATGTGAGATTATTGGAATATCAGACTTTAGAGGAGTCTATGAATTATGTCCAGAATGTTCACTTGACCAGAAGAAAAATGAAATAAACAATATATTTTGTAAATAAGATACAAATCACATTAAAGCAACTCATTTGTTTGGGTTGCTTTTTTTAATGCTTTTAAATGATGTTCAAGAAAATTTTAATGATCATTTTAAAAATGATATAGAATTTTAGCAAATTTATCCATTTTTCCTGCATTGACGTAGAGGGACACAACGATGTCAAAAATCATGGAAGACAATTACATCAAAAATCAGCTTAAAAGACTTACATATTGCATTCAAAATAATGTTGAAGTTATTGATGATGTTTTCTAAAAGACAAGAACATACTTGTAAAAAAAGTCAGATGAAATAAAGCATATTATTTTCCTAATAGAAATGATGACATTGAAAATAAGTATTAGAATTCGTTAAGTATATATCATTAGTCACATAAAATGTTATATTCTTAGAAAAATGAAAAAGTCATCGCTTATGACTAAAGTACAATATCTTGTATTTAAACAAGGTTTAAAAAATATAAAAGTTATGAAATAACAGGCATCATGAGAAATTATGCTAGAAAAATCTATAAGTGATGTAGAATCAGGTTTGATACTTCCAATTCATGAAGTATTTAAATGATTTGATGAAACAGAAAGAGTATCAAGTTTAGTTTACCTAAAATACAATTGATGATTTACAGAGAATAAAGCTATATTTAGATGGATTTGATTCATCTATTTCTTTATTGGAGAAAAGAAAGACTTCGACTACAAATCACACATTGGTGAAGTTTTTTAGTCTTAAAAAGTTATAAATTCAGAAGAATAATGACAAAAAGGTATACAGTTATTGATTATGTTGATGAACAAAATAAGATTATTCAAATACATAGTTATATTTTATTGTTCAGAAGATGATAATAATATACTTCCTAAATATTAAACTATATACTCTTAGTCATTTGCTTTAATGGGTCTTTTTTAAATACACAATAATAAATTGGAGTAGGAGGAGAAAAAATGTCTAGAAAGAGTATCGAGTGTAAATAGTATTTATAAAATATAGGTTAATCAATCTATATTTTTATTGGTATTTATGAATTATGGGATTAAACAGTCAGGAAAAAGCAAATAGAAGGAGATAAAAGTGTACCCATGTCAAGGACAATTAAAAAAAGTATATTCCTCATAAATTTTATCTTGTGTGATTGTGTCTAGTTGATGTCTATGTATATTTGAAATGATTTTCAGAATTTTAAACTTGTTTGTGTGAAAGCTGGTAATTCTTTTGAATTTAAAGCTTCCAGAAATGATAATCTCATTGATGGTATTCTTTCCAAAGGAATCCATTTTACTGGATTGCTTTCCCTTCTCTTCATATTTCCTGTCAGCTTGCTGATCTTTCTGATATTTTTGACAATGATTTTGATGTGAAAACCGAACTCATAGTGATCGACCAGCTTGGAAACTGTTTTAATCAAAATTACCAGACCTATAGTGTGGATATTGTCCTGTCAGATGATTTGGATCCAGGCCAGATTTGAGGAGTGTTAATTCGAAATTTCTCTACACCACATTCTCAGTTGAAACTGCTGATTAAAATATATCAAAAGGTATGATATTTGCTGTTACAGAGTGATATGAACCCCGTTTCTTGGACATAGAAATGAGGTTTTTATATGAGTAAATTAAGTTATGAAGATAAGATAAATTTATATATTTTTTATAATATTCATGTATTGAGTGGATTCATTATTGGTATTTCATTCTTCAATTTTTTATATCTTTTGTAGATAATAAAAATATTCATGTAGATGTAAGTAATAAAGTATTACAATTATCAAAAAAGATATTATGTTAAAAGGTGATATTATAGAGTGCTTTATTCTTGAGATTATAATGATATTATAGAAAAAATGAAATATTAAGGACTAAGGGATGTCGATTATTAGTATGGGAGTATTAAAAAGACTGTCTCAAGGCAAGCAGATAGACTCATTATATTTTTTATTTCGATATGTCAGTAAATGATATTGTTAAAGAACAAAGTATATCAGCAAGTAGTGTATTACAATTTATTGGATTGAAAAATTTGATTTTCACTTTAAAAATAGATATATGTTTTTGGTTAGATGGGAGGAGTATTCTCTATAGTTTTTTAATAAGTCGTGATATTGATATTCAAGTTCTTTAATAAAGACAATAAGATGGTTATGATGATTGAATAAATATATGTATAAATTTTATAAAAAATGAGAGAAGTGACTTGTTGATTCACTTCTCCTCATTTTATTACAATTCTTATTTCATGCATTTATTCATTGTCATTTCTTTTATTGACTTGATTTTGTATAAATAAGAACACCAAAAGTAATAATTAATAGCGTATTGAAATAATCAATATATGATACTGAATGGGAAATAAAGTTATTGATTGATACAACAATACCAAAGATTAAAAATATTATAAAACCCTTATATAAATATTTCATGGTAATCCTCCTTTTATATGTCGTATATATTTTATTATATCATTTTTTTTCGATTTTTGTAGTCTTATAATGAGGAAATAGACCAAGTTATATAATTATAGGAAAGGAGTACTAGAATGGTGCATAGGGCATGAATATGATGAAAAAAGGTTACAGTTGGTTTTATCAATTGCATGTTTTATTTCCCTACATATGCTTATTATGAGCAATATACAGAAATGAATGAATACCAATCAAAGATGCTTATAATTATTTAAAAAGAATACAAAAAGTAAGAGAAGTATTTCTGTAGAGGAAAGTCATACTCTTCAAGAGCTTGAACAAATTTTGCAAGAATATCCTCATTTTATTTGTTCACAAAAAGAATTGTGAATTGAGGAATTGAAGGCTCAAAATTATACTGATAGTCAAATTGAAGTTATTAAAAATTTTGACAGCTCAGAAGAAATGATAACTAGATTTTCAGCCACAGTAAGTGCAACCTTGAATATAAATTCTTTCTATTATGATACTTCAAAAAAATGGACTTATGCAAGTATTGCATATTCAGGACAATGGAATGGAACACCTATAGTAAAAGGTTCAGATGAAACTGGTGTGGCAATTATAGGAACAGTACTATTCTCTAAAAATGGCTATTCCATTGTCATAACATATGCTGATGGTGCTCAAATAAAAATACTGTTAGTCAATATGAGGCAATGGTGGGAGTGAAGCATAGGTTTAGTATTGCAAATATTGATGTGAAATTATTTAAAAAGTTCTCAGTAACTTATAATGCGGTTTGTGATCGTAAAGTTGAGATGGTAAATTATGGAGGAGCATAATTATCAAATAGTCACAGGATATAGTCTAAGCATGGGTGTAAGTTCATCTGGGGTATCTTTTGGTATTTTATTTTCTGTAGGAAACAAAGGCGGGATAATGAATAATCAAACAAAGAGGTAAAAATCATATAAAGGTAGATAAATCCATTCATTATTTTGTATTAAGAGTTCTTATATGATATCCATATAAATAGACAAATGTTCTCTTCATTTATAAATGAAATGTTAAATATTTTTAATAATTTAATTAAAGGTAAGTCAACAAAGATATTTAAAATAGTGAAACTTAAGTAAAAAAGAGTGTAGAAAACATATCTTTATTATCTAAAAACTATCAATCATTTATCCATTTGATAAAGACAACACAAGAGAGTTTTTAGAGTGCATCAAAAGAAAGGGAGGTTAAAATGGTTGAACAGAGGTGAAATCTATCTTGCAGATTTAAATCCAACAATAGGAAGTGAGCAAGGCGGAGTTAGATCTGTACTTATTCTTCAACATGATATAGGAAACTTTTATAGTCATACAACTATCATAGCTTCTATGACATCTATGTTTAGAAATAAAAAGCATATACCAACACATTTTATTGTTTCAGCAAGAGAAGAGTTAATGAATGATTCAATTGTTCTTTTAGAACAAATACGCACAATCAGTAAATCTAGGCTTATTAAAAAAATTGGTGAACTATCAACGGAAGAAATGAATTCATTAAATAAGTGTTTGTTTATTAGTATGGGTATTAAAAATTAAGTATATGTTTTAAAAAATTGTCATCTATTATATTGGTATTTTTTTACATAAGCAAAATATGTTTTGTATGAAGGAGGTGCTCAAATGCCAAAGAAACAATCTAGAAATTATACAATCAAGTATAATTTTTCTATGGGTAAAGAGGACATAAAAAAAATAATGGAAGATAATTTTTTAAAATATTTTCAAAATAGTCAAAGGAATTCTTGCACATTATGTCAATAATATTTTATTTGTTATAATGACTACGATGAACGTTTATTCTGAGCACTCAAGGGAGGTAGAATAAATAAAAATATGAATTCATCAAGATTAAACTTTTCAAATTGCTTAGTTGGTGCATATGAACGATTATCAAAAGAAGATGATAGAAGAGATGAAAGTTCTTCTATTGAAAGTCAAAAAATGATTATAGAATCATTTGCAAAATTTAATAATCTTAAAATTATGAGACACTACTGTGATGATGGGTTTACTGGTTCTAATTTTAATAGACCTGGTTTTGAGGAATTAAAGAGGGATATAGAAGATGGACTCATCAATTGTGTCATTGTTAAAGATTTATCACGTTTGGGAAGGGAACTTTATGAAACAGGAAGTTATATAGAAGAATATTTTCTCTCTAAACAGGTGAGATTTATTGCCATTAATGATGGTTATGATTCTGATGTTGGTGATTCTATGCTCGGTATTCGATTAAGTGTCAATGATTTATATTTACGAGATACTTCTAAAAAAATTAGAACGACATTTGATGCAAAAAGAAAAAAAGGTGATTATATAGGTTCATTTGCCAAATATGGTTATATGAAAGATCCTGATAATCCTAAGCATCTTATTCCTGATCCTCATGTCTGTCATGTTGTGGTTCAAATATTTGAATGGCTATCTGAAGGTATTGGAACAAGTACAATTGCTCATCGATTAACTGCAATGAATATTCCCATTCCTTCTATTTATAAAAAAGAAAATAGGACAAATTGTCAGAAAGATTTAAATAAAGGAAACGGTATATGGCGTCCGCAGACAGTTAAGGGTATAGGTAGTGATCAAATGTATCTAGGACATATGGTTCAAGGGAGATGGAAAAAATTAAGCTATAATTCAAAAAGACTGATTGAGCTTCCAGAATCACAATGGATTATTGTGAAAAATACACATGAGCCACTTGTGTCTCAAGAATTGTTTGATAACGCTCAAGCAACATTAAATAAATCAAAAAAATATCGAGCTAAAAATGAGAAAAAATATTTATTTCAAGGACTTCTAAAGTGTAAAGAATGTGGTCACAATATTAGTATTTATAGAAAAAAAACAAGAACAGGCTATGTATTATCAACCGAATGTAATTATTATTCTAAGTATAGTAAATATGGTCTATGCAGCAGTCATCGTATTAATTACAGTTTATTTGAAGAGGATATGTTGCATTTTTTAAGAGAAATTGGTGAAAAATTTCTAGAAAATTATGATGACAAAAAACTCATAGAAAAATCTATGCGTATGCAAAGAGCTGATGAAGAACACATTCAAAAGAAATTGATTCAAATTGATAAAGAATTAGAAAAAAATCAAACGATTTTAAGCAATCTTTACGAAGATAGATTAAATGATGTTATTTCTGTAAGACAATATTCTTTAATGGCTAAAAAGTATGATGACATTCTTGTTTCTTTAGAAAAACAACAAGCAGATTTGAATCTTAAATTAGTGAAAATGAAAGACAATCATCATTCTAATGAAATGAAAAAATGTAAAGAACTTATCGAAAAATTTATGAAGTTTGAAATGCCTAGTCATGAATTGATGTATCAACTCATTGATAGAATTGAAATAGATAAAGATAAAAATATTGAAGTTTTCTTTAAAATAGATATTGGAAAATATATTGATATAAGCCCCAAGAAAGTAGGGTAAAATAAATAGAATGAATAAGTATCGCAATTGAAATGTTACAGGAGTGACATTACCGTTAATGTCATACGGAGGAACAAGTTTGACAATTACATTAATGAGTATAGGAATTTTAATTAATATCTCGAAATCAGAAAATTGTGTGTTATAATAAGAATGTAGGAGTGATGAAAATGAAAGTCATAGTGAGTGCCGGTGGTACTGGAGGTCATTTATATCCAGCTTTAGCGCTTGTTGAACATATAAAAACACAAGATCAGGAGGCCCAGTTTTTATTTGTTGGAACAACAGATCGTTTAGAATCTCAGATTGTTCCACAGATGGGATATGATTATCGTGGTTTACATGTTAAAGGATTGGTAGGTAATCCTTTACAGAAAATGAAAAATGCAATGATTTTTGTAAAATCATTAAAACAGTCAAAAAAGATTTTAAAAGAATTCCAGCCTGACATCGTGATAGGATTTGGTGGCTATCCAAGTGCTTCCATTGTTTTAGCTGCTTCTCGTATGAAAATTCCCACAATGATCCATGAACAAAATTCAATTATTGGTTTGACAAACAAAATTTTAATTAAAAGAGTGAATAAGATTGTATGTTGCTATCAAAAGGCGTATAATGAATTTCCTCATGAAAAAACAGTTTTGTTAGGAAATCCTCGTGCCAGTGTTGTTTCACATCAACGCTTGAGAGATATTCATGAGATTTATAATATTCCTCGTCATCATAAGACCGTTGTTATTGTTATGGTAGCTTAGGATCATCATCTGTTAATGAAGTCATGAAAGAAGCTTTAAGAGAGATGCAACACGATACTTATGATGTTATTTATGTGACAGGTAAGAATTATTATGATGAAATGAAAGAACAGTTAAGTGATCTTCATGAATCTATTCATTTGGTTAATTATGTTGATGATATGCCAAGTCTGATTGCTTCTTGTGATTTAATTGTTTCACGTGCCGGGGCAACAACTTTGGCTGAAATCACAGCTTTATCAGCACCTTCTTTGATTATACCAAGTCCTTATGTTGTGGCTAATCATCAGGAATATAATGCCAAAGAATTAGTTGATGCAAAAGCAGCACGCTGGATTTTAGAAAAGGATTTAGATGCTCAAACATTTGTTCGTGAAGTGAGATACTTAATGAGTCATGATGATGTTTTAAAAGAATTGGGAGAGCATGCACAAGCTTTAGGTAAGCCACATGCTTGTGAAGATATTTATCAAGAAATGTTAATGACATTAGAAAGGAAATAAAAATGGATTTTGATCAAGTATTTTATGATTTGGTTGATTTGGATTTAGGTGAAATATTAGAAAATGAACCCATGTATAAGCATACAACATTAAAGGTTGGTGGGCCAACACGCTTTTTTGTACGTATTAAAGATGTAGAAGGTTTAAAAAGAGGATTGATCTATTGTCGTGATCATCGAGTGAAACATATGGTGATCGGTAAGGGATCAGATGTGTTGTTTTCTGATAAAGAATATGAAGGGGTGATTTTTTCTTTAGATGGATTGAATCAAGTTCATATAAATGGTTTAGAAATTAAGGCTGGGGCTGGTGTAAGTATGATTTATTTGGCCTATGAGGCCGCCAAAACTGGTTTATCTGGTTTTGAATTTATGGGAGGAATTCCTGGAAC